>Ga0209136_1000388_pt1 | contig 31511 bp, 32 predicted proteins | sample SaaInl0LU_22_DNA_FD_184640 | JGI IMG/M metagenome (GOLD analysis project Ga0209136, IMG submission 184640) | Marine microbial communities from expanding oxygen minimum zones in the Saanich Inlet - ESP_90LU_22_DNA (SPAdes) (version 2) | ecosystem: Environmental > Aquatic > Marine > Intertidal... | reverse complement strand
ACTTAGAGAATCCGTTCTCTCTATATATTTGAATTTGTCTATCAAATAATTCTCTAGGTAATTCAGTATGGTTAATAACAAACGTATTTAACCCTGTTTCTTTAATCACTTGACTTAATATCTTTAAAATATTGTGAACTCCATCCGCATCTACTGAACTTAATAATTCATCTAAGAATAATAAGTTTAATTGTGGGAATCTTAATTTTAATATTTTTATAATTGCAATAATAATTATAAAGTCTGCTTTTTTACGCTCACCAGTTGAAAGAGTCATTGGGTTAATCTCTTCACCTAAATGATTAATAATACAGTTAAACTTTTCATCAAATCTAATATGAAAAGGAAGGTGCATGGTTTGACCCATAGCTGCAATATTAGTATTTAATCCTGGTAGGATTGTTTTAATTGCTAGGTTTTTAACACCATCTTCACCTAAAATTTCTTCTAGATTTTCTAAGAAATAATATTCACTATTAATAGTATCTCTGGATTTTGATTTTTCTGATTCTTTTTCTTCAAAATCTTTGATAATTTGTTGTAAATGTGAGAAGTTATCTGCATCGCCTAAAGAATCTTTAATGCTTAATAGTTCTCGCTTCAAATTACCAATATTAGTATTTAAAGCTGATACTTTTTCTCTAACTGAATGATCTTTAGATTGCAAACTTTGAATCTGATTCTTTATATCTAATACACTATCACCAGCTGCTTTGATTTGTAATGGTAGATTCAACTCTTGTTCTACGATCTCTTGCTTTCTATCTTGATGAAAATCTGTAGTAAGTGGACTTTCACAAGTTGGACAAGAATTACTTTCATATAGCTTTAGTTTTTTACGCAATGCCTTTAGTTCACTCTTTAATTGCCATTCATTAGTTTGAGAAGCTGAAAGATCTTCGTTAAATTTACCTAATTTTTCTTTAATTTTCGCTTGAGCCTCTTCTAGTGTTTTCTTATTATCAACATACTTACGTAAAGATTCTTTTAATTCATTGATTTTTTCTTTATTCTTATCATCAGATTCTTTAATTAATTCATTTAGTTTAATATTAACTTGTTGAATATTTTCTGTAATCTGTGTTAATTCTCTATCAAATAATGTAATATCAGCTTTTAGGGTTTTACGTTGCTCTTTTACATTTTGTTGCATTTCATTAAGAATAGAAAAGCCAAACATACGATCTACAATCTGTTTTTTATCATGATTACTCATTGTTAAAAATGATTTAAAATCATTAACAGATAAGATAATAATGTTTTTAAATACATGGTATGGTATTCCAAAAACCTCTTCTTCTAAATACTCTTGTACTGATCTTTTACCTGCTTTATCAAATTCAACTCCATTAAGACTAACACTAAAAATAGATGGTGCTAATCCTCTTTCAATAACAACATCAATATTACCACACTTTAATTTAATCTCAACCCAAAGTTCTTTATTGATTCTATTTGGCAAATCAGCCATTTTTATACCCTCTACTTTACCATATAGCGCAAAAACAATAACGTTTGCTATTGTAGTTTTACCATGTCCATTTTTACCTAAAGTTAAGAAAAGTTCAGAGTCTTCATCTCCAAAAGATATTTCTTGAATTGAATTACCATAACTTGCAAAATTTTTAAACTTAATACTTTGTATTTTCATTATTCTTGATTATAGTTATATGCACAGTCATCATGCAACTTTTTAATTCCCGCTTTAATTAAATTTTTAGTATCATCATCATGTGCCAATCCATCAATATACATATTACATAGATGCAATATATTATAATTTTTATATAAATCTTCAATCTCATCTATGTCATAAATATCTTTATCAATAAACGTAGATTGGTCGTATATGGTTGGTTCTATTTTTCTACCAATTCCTTGGATTTTGTTTATTAATTTACTTAAAGCATTTGTCGATGCAATATCTGAAGGGACAAATAAGTCGATAAAATTATTTTCTATTTCGCTTTTAAATTTACCTAATGGCATATTAAGTAGCTCTTTTAAATAATACTTTAAAAACTTTGGAGATCTATCATTCTCAAAGAATGTTTCTTCCATTGTTGATAAATCTACTAAATCAAACCCCTTTGTATTATTAGCATCAGATCTTGTTAATTGATATGGAGTTCCAACCATTCTCAATTTACCTTTAGTTTGTCTATAGTGAATATGACCAGAATAAACAGCATCATATCTTTCATAAGAAATTATTTCTGTTCCATGGTGATTATCGACCTTTGAATTTAATTTAATTCCTCTAACTTCTGAATGACAAAAAACAATATTAGCTGCTGGATATTCTTGTAAAGTTTCAACTTCATGTGTAGTATCTCGCCTCCAAGGCATTAGCAATACATTCTTACCACCCCAGTTAAACTGTTTTGGTTTCTTATATACAGAAACATTTGGAATCCATTTCAATGAATCTATGGAACTGATTTCATTACTCTTTTTAGCCCAAATATCATGATTACCAGCAATAACATGGACTGGTAGTATTTCACCTAATCTTTCAAATAAATTAACAGCATAGTGTAATATCTTAACATTGATACTTTGTCTGTTATCAAAAGAATCTCCGACCTGTACTAAAATATCACCAGGCTTTACATTCTTTTTAAGAGTTGGAATAAATTCATTTTCGTAAAAGTCTTTTTGGATATCTAGCCATTCCATAGAATTTGAACGAACTCCTAAGTGCATATCACCTAAAATCCAAATTCTTTTTACTGGTTTATTTAAAGTTTTCTGGTCAATCATCTTAGAATAATCTATTAATATTTTTCTTTTTTAAGATATTAGTTCTATTGTCTAATTCTTCTATTAATTCTTCTTTGAATTTGTTACCTAAAGATTGGTAAAATTTAGTTGGATTAATATTAAAGTAGTTACATAATTCAGAATAAACATCTACCATAGAATGTGATTCTCGCATCTCATCTGAAATAAACTCATAGATGTCATTAATATCCACCTTCTTTAGTTTAATAGTTTGCTGGAATTCATCAATCTGATTAAATTTTTTATATCTAGAAGATTCTACTAAATCATGTATTTCACTTGCTATTAACTTACTTTCAATTTTATCTTCTTCAGGTCGATCATCTGTTGCTGAAGGAGCTATATCAAAAGACATTGAAGTATCTAGCTCATATTCAGTTTCTTCAAAAGTATTGTCAAATATTTTATCTCTTTTTGTTCTCATTATAAGTTATGTATGTTTGAGCTGCTAACCTCATCTGTTTCTGTAATTCTCATGTAGTTGTAATTAATATTAAGCTTACACTTAACACCCTTACCTTCACCATCTCTAATCTTTAATATTTTTAACCAGTATTCTAAATTAGCATGCATTAATTCATCTTGTATAATACCTAACATTAAATCAGCTGTATGTGAAAGTCCTGCTGATTCTGCTACATCACCCATTCCAATATCGCTAGAGTTATATCCGTTTCTATTGATTTGTGTTGCTGTTACAATTAACCAACCGTTACGTTGACCCATCGCTCTTAAATCCTCTGCAATTTGCTTTACCTTTAGATAAGTATTTTCAGAGTTTGGATTTCTGTAATTAGCTAAAATGTTAATATAGTCAATTACAACACATCCTAATTTAATTTTACGTTCTTCTTCAATTTGTTTTAAATGCGCTTCAATATCAATAACACTAGCCTGTGATGTTGGAAATTGTTTAACGAATAATTGTCCAGGTGGTGTAAATCCATCTCCAACAGTTTCTAACTTACGACGCATCAAATCTCTGTTTTTTGCCTTCTCTTCATATTCGTCCATTGGAATACTTAATAGATTAGCACCGATTCTTTTTAATACTTTAGGAGCTGACATCTCTGCCGAAATAAATGCAGTATTAACTCCCATCTTTACAAAGTTCGCAGCATCATTAGCTAAAAATATAGACTTACCAATATTTTGTTCTCCAACATAAACGATTAAAGAACCGTCTTTTTCATAACCACCAGCTAATACACGATCCAAGAAATTATAACCTGAACTTACTTTAACCCTAGATTCGCTATAATGATCTTCGGCATTAAAGAAATCTAATCCAATATCTGAATTAAAAACAATTGCATTTCTATCATTGATTAAAGTCTTAACCTTAGATATAATGTCATCGGTATTTTCTGGAGTAACTTCAGTTGTTTTCACATACTCAATGGTGTCCATTAAAGTTGAATCAAAGTTTCTCCATTTGATCCAAGATTCTGCAGTGGTAGTTAACCATTCCTCATCATATTCTCTAAGATCTACACTATAAACTAAATCGATAGTATCGGCTTCTATCTTGCCTTTAATCTTTGGGTTTTGAGAAAGGGCTTTCATTTGTTCTCCAGTTGGAGTTTCATGAAATTTATTATAAAACTTAGTAGCTAGATAGTGTAGTGTATCTATTTCCTCAGTTGTATAGAATCCTCTTTTAATTGTCTCTAAATATTTAGGCTTTTGTAAAGAAAGCTTAAAAAATATCTTTTCAAAATCTTGTCCGAATCTCATTAAATAAATGGGTTTATAAGTATTCTATATGTTTCTTTATCATTTGTTTCATTGATATCCTCAATGAGTCCTAATTGCAAGGCTCGTTTCAAACCTTCTTCGGCATTTTGATGATTACCTTCGCTATAATACTTTAATAATGCATGCTTACTAAAGTTCTTACCATTTTTGGAAGGTCTTTTTATATTTGCATTAATAAAAATATACAGTATATCATAGGCATCCGGAAACGCTGGTAATTCTTTATGAATGCCTAAGATGTACTTTATAGGTAATTTATTTTCATCTATTCTTTTTAAATCCATAGTATTAATCAGAAGAACTTTCGTTTAACATTTCTTCGATATCTATAGAATCTACTTCAGTATTATAGTTGAATATAGGATTGATGTGTTTATCTATTTTTTCTAATACTTCTTGTGTAAATACTTTTTCGGTGAAGAATTCTTTGTTTGGTACTACTTCGTCTAAGTGTTTGCAAATCCAACCCCTAGCCGTTGCTTTGGCAATCTTTTCACCTTTTTCAATTTTACCTCTTGTAATTCCACAAATATCCCAAGTAGCATATTGTTCTAAACCAACGTATGGATTCATACCTTCAGTAAAGTTTAAGTGAAACTTAATAGGATGTGGTTTTGCAAAACGGTTTTTATCTGGCTTTGCAGTTACGATAATACCAACTTTCTCTGCACCATCTTTTAATTGTGCTTTGTTTAGCATTAATACAATAGAAGCTGCATATTCTGGTCCTGTACCACCACCTGCAACTTGCCTACTAATAAAATCTTGCGTTCTATAAGTATGGTTAGTAAAGATAAAAGGAATCTTTAAATCTGCTAATGGAGTCATAATAATACGGAAAATTGACTTGAGAATCTTAGAACGAGTCATATCAGATTTTTCTGAACCATTTGCAGCATCATCAATTTCTTTTTGAGTTGCTAAGTTACCTGCAGAATCAAGAATAATCATTACCTTAGGAACATCTCCGCCATTTCTTTTAATCTCTTGCATCTTTTGCGTAATGGTAGTGATTGACGTTCTAAAGTCCTGCACTGTATTCATTGGTTGATAGTTTACTTTAGAAGTATCAATACCGAACTTTTCCATTTGTTCTTTGTCTACTGCTGCTTCTGAATCATAATAGATTACACTATAACCCATGTTAATCGCTTCACGTACTGAATTTAATGTAAGGAACGTTTTACCAGTTCCTGAAGGTCCAGCAACTGAACAACTTCTATTATTCGGCCAACCTTTAAAAAGAGAACCACTAACACACGCGTTTAAGTGATAATTACCAGTATGAATCCATTCCGTTACTTCACTAAAATTTGATTGATTCATTACTGAACCTAATGGATTTAAATTCGCTAGTTCTGAATTTAAATCATCGAATGTAAAACTATTTTTCTTTGCCATTGTCTTTTGTATTATTATCTTGTAATCTTAATTTATCAAGTGTTTCTATCAAATCATGTGTTTCTTCTTTTATCTCATCCATCTGAGATCTTAAAATTCTTAATCTGTTATGAATTCTTTGATAGTCTTGAATCCTTTCTAGTTCTTCGTGTGATAATCCTTTAGTTAAATCACTGTGGTTTAGATTATTTTCCATTGTTTTCAATTTCATTTATCATGTCTTCCAAGTCAATTTGATTGGGATCAATATTAACTTCATTAACATTATTTGATTGATTGTATAATCTTCTAACTTTTTCACCTAATTCCATATCGTTAGGTGTTGATTGTACTAAATTTTTTATTTGTTGTATATTCATAATTAAAATAATGAGGTTGAGTAAATTAAACTACTATTAAGAGTTTGTAATTTAACTGCTATTAAAACTCTATTTAACGGGTCGATTATACTTTTTTCAAATTGGATATCATAATCGACTTCTGGGGCTATTTCATAAGGATGTTCTCCTGGTAAATATGCAAATACATTTGAGTATGTGTTTTTACAGTGGTAAATTTTTAACTTTTCACCATTACCAATCATCTTGTATTTGTTCTTATATTTAGGTGATTGATTCATAATAAAGTTATAAAAACCAGCTGCCTTTACGTTAGGAGGGCATTTTAAACCTATTTGAAATTCTTCAGTATCATCAACAATATATTTTTCAATATTATTTGTTTTCTTATTGAATGCGATTTGATCTAGATCTGCTAGTTTAAACTCTTTCTTTGCCTTCTTTAAGTATTCTACTAGCTTAGTTAACATTCCAGAAGTTGGTTTGTTTGATAATATAATCTTAATAGATTCTGTTAAATACTTTCTAGCCAATGTTGGTGTTGAACTTTGTATTGTGTCAAATCCAATAGTCTTAATTTTATCTAAACTTTTGTATCGATCATCAACTTCTAATTTATCCTCCCATGCAATATTTTGTAAATACTTTTTCTTTGCTAGCCATATTCCACTATATGCGATTGCCTCTAATTCAAATGCTAAGAAGTTATCAGTGTTCATTGCATCTGCGTATTTTTGCATAGTTTTTGCAATGTAATCATTAAGTCTAAAGTTATAAAGAGCCATGATAAATTTATCAATTTCCATAGGCTCTCCAGACCATTCAATAGATTCATACATTTCTTCAAACTGAACATAACATGAATCAGTATCTATGTAAACTACAGCAGGTTGTACTAGCTTGTTTTTTACTTTAATATTAAAGTGCTCATGAGCTTTAACATCTTTATGCCAAAACTCATGAAAGTACTTGTTTAATATCTTTTCTGAATATAAAATAGCGCTCTGACCTTGTAGTGTAATAGACTCTGCAATGTCAATATCAAAAAAATGAAACCACTTATTACCGAATGCACCATAGATTGAGTTAAGAGTTACCTTTACTGCTTGTTCATATGCAGTAAATTTAGCTGACATCATTTCATAATAGTCAATTAAACTTTTAATTTCATCTTTATTTAACTGATCTTCGGGTTTATTTAGTAGTTCTTCTATATTCATATATTTTTTTATTCAGCAGATTGACAGGTTGCAATAGTTAATAATGTTTCAGAATCATTTGATTTTAAAACAACTCTATTATCTAATACGTTTGCTGTATAATCTTCTCTATCTAAAAGGTTTAAGTATTTTTTGAATAATGTTACAGATCCGTTAGATTCTCCAGTATATTTTGGATTAATCAACATATTGTAAGTTTTACCTTTAAATTTAACTCCAGTACCATTTGCTTTGATTGAGAATGTATCATCTTTATCTAAGTTAAAAATAGATCTTGCTTTAGATAAAGTTGTATAATCTATATCAAATGAGTAGCTAGTACCACTAATATCAAAAATACTCTTGATTTGAGAATCTGTTAAATCTTTATAACCAAGTGAAGGCTCTGAACAAGATAATACAATTTCTAACTCATCATTAAAAATTCTAAAAGATGTTGCTACAAAATCTTCATCATTCTCTAGGAATTCAATTTCACCTTTAATAGAATCAGAATCAAATTGCTTAAATGCTTCTGTCAACTTAGCAGCATCAAAAAATGCAATCTTAAGCTCTTTACTAGTTTCGATATTACTTTCTATTTGAAAGATATCTTTTAATGGTAATCTGTGGTGCTTTACAGCATCTCTCTGTGGTAAGTAAGCTGCTGCTTGTACTGTTTCATCTTTAATTTTAAAATAGATGAATGAGTCAATAACTTTTAGCTTATTTACAAAATCAATAAAATTTTGTTGATTTACTTTGTTAATTTGAATTTTCATATTTTTGTTTATTATTAAATATTTAGTATTATATTAAGTAAATGCGTAATGTTTCATTGAGTTGTATATAAAAAATAAGGCCAGAATAGTAGCGAACTTTCTGGCCTTGATCCGTTAACTAAAACGGTCCTAAAATCCAATCATATTTCAGATCGGCGTATTTTTACCCCTCACAGCTTGAGCATTCTAAAATATCTCTAGCAAATGATTGAGCTGAACTTTGACTAAATTGATAGTATAAAGTTTTAATACCTTCTTCATGTGCATATAAATATAATTGATTAATATCTTTTGCTGACACACTAGGGTGAATCATAATATTCAATGATTGTGATTGATCTATAAATTTTTGTCTTTGAGCAGCTTGTAAAATTATTTCTTTAGGGCTAATTTCTACAAATGATTTAAAAACTTCTTTTGTTGGAAAATCTAAATGCTGGACAGATCCATCACGTTTTAATATTCCTTCCCACACATCTGGCGTATTTAAGTCATATTTCTCTAATTCTGCTTCTAAGAATGGATTTTTATAAATTGTCTTTAACTTAGCCAAGTCCTTGATAAAATAATTAGATTTAATCGGTTCAATACCCATAGAAACTTGTCCTAATATAAATGAACTACTTTTAGTTGGTGCAACTGCTAATAATGTTGTATTTGCATAACCAGGTCTAATCGATCTATATCCTTTTTCATCATGTAACCATCTTGAGGCTTCCTCACTACGCTCTTTTAAAGTACTAAAGATTTCATGATTTAAAGCCTTTGCTTGTAATGAATTAAATTCAATTAATTTAGATTGAAATAATGAATGATATCCAAGAACTCCAAGACCTAATGCCCTGTGTTGTTCAGCAAATCTATGTGCTCTTTTCATTCCTGGCATATTATAAGACTTCTTAACAAATTCATCCATAACTGCATTTAAGAATAGTGTATAAGTTTCTATTGCATCAGTTTCTTTAATTTCATCCCAGTGTAATAGGTTAATACTTCCTAAACAACAAACAAATGAATTAAATGAATCCGTTGGTAATTGAATCTCACTACATAGATTACTTGCTGTAATTTCTAGTCCTAATTCTTTATATGGTGAATTATTATTAGTGTTATCTTTAAACATAATGTAAGGAAAGCCAAATTCATTTCTCTTCTGAATGATTTTAGCCCAGATTTTACGTTTGTCAGAGTCTCCAGCTTTCATTTCTTCAATCCACTCATCAGTTACTGTAACACCAAACTGTAGATTTTGAATAGGATTTCCTTCACTACCAATATCTAAGAATTCTAAAATATCTTTATGTTCTACTGGTAACCATGCGGCGCATGCTCCTCTTCTTGCTTCTGATTGTTTACATACATCAACTGTAGTATCATACATTCTTGCATAGTGAACTGGTCCATCTGCTGTTCCTCCTGTTGAAATCTTAGTTCCTCTTGCTCTAATATTTCCTAAGTAAATAGAAGTTCCTCCACCATATTTACTCATCATTCCAATCTCTCTACTTCCATTTAAGATACTATCTAAAGTATCATCGACATTACTTCCATAACAGCTAACTGGAAGTCCTTTGTCCTTTCCAAAGTTAATCCAAACCGGAGTTGATAAACTATAAAAACCCCTAGTCATATAGTCCTCAAACTTCTTTGCAAAACCTTCAATTTTAAGGTATCTCTCTGCTGTGTTTGCAACGTCTTTAATTCTTTGTTCGGGTGTTTCGTTTAAGTAACCCCTTGATAAGAATGTTCTACTGTCTTCGTTTAGCCAATAATTCTTTTCGTATTCCATAAATTTTAATGTGTTTAATGTTTTAAAATAAATCGTCTTCGGTAATTGCCTTAGACTTCTTGTTGTAATCTACTGACTTCTTATAAAAGAAATCTCCCTCTTTAGTTGATAAAATCTCAACATCAAACCATAATGATTTTTCGACTTCTGTGAAATCAACATCAAATACTGGTTTCATACCAATTCTTTGTAGGGAGTTGTTAAACCTGTTTTGGATAAATTGTTTGATAGTTTCTTTTGATAAAAAATCAAGTTCTCCATTTTCAAATATCCAATCTAAAATCTTAACTTCAGCAATATATGCTTTTCTACAAGCAGAATTAATAAGTTCCTCAAATTCTTCGTCAAACCACTCTGGATTTTCTTCTCTGATAATATTGATTAGTTCTGAGCCGAAGTTTCCATGAATCTCTTCCTCTTTACTTGTTGCTTCAACTACATTTGAAATACCCTTAAATAGGTTTTTCTCCTTGTTAAATGACATCATAATAAAGAATTGACTAAATAAACTTACATGTTCTATAAATAGAGAAAATAATAGGACTGATTTAGTGTACATTTTATTGTCTCGGCTTCTTGCACCACTTAAATATTTTTTCAAGTATGCAATTCTATCTTTAATTGCAGGAATTTCGACAACGTTCTTAAATTCTTCTTCTAATCCTAAAACTCTTAATAATTGTGCGTAAGCATCTTTGTGTCTTACCTCCGATTCTGCAAATGTCATTCCAACATCTCCAATTTCAGTGATTGGCATTCTTTTATATAAATCTGCCCAAAATGTTTTTACGTTTACTTCTATTTGCGCAATTGCCAACATTGCTCGCTTAATAACCTCTCTTTCACTATCTGATACCTTTGTTTTAAAATCATCAATATCTGTTGTAAAGTTAAATTCTGTATGAATCCAGTATGCATGTCTAATAGCGTCTTTATATGCTAATAGTGATGGATAATCATACGGTAATATATTAATTCTCTGTCTAAAAATGTCTTTTTTCATAATTATTAAATCTGTATTTTGTGTAATGATTAAAAACTAAAGGTTTTTAAAGTTGTGTTATTATCGGTGTGTTAGGAACAATAAAAATTATTACCTATTGTCTTTTTAAAAAGGTCAGTGCTTTATATCCACTATTTTTAATTTTGTTTATTTCTTCAAATCCTCGCCATCTTTCAGAAGCCCAAGTGTATCTTGGATTAGTCGCTTTTCCAAATTTTAAAAGACCATCATAATCGACACCACACCAATCAACTTCTTTAGGTTGGTTTTTAAATACGTCTTGTTCTAATTGTTTTGTTCCTTGATATGCCATAATTTTAGTTCTATTTGCGTGGTTCGTGTAGGCTACTGCCCATACACCCGTCCTGATTATATATTATCTTTTATTATATGTTAACGCATCCTGGATGATTATAATAACTTAATCTTTTTCTTTAACTGATCTGCTTTTGTAAAATACTCATAAGATGTTTTCTTATAATCTTTACGCTGAGCATATAGATCTGATAGTATTTTTTTAAGCATAGATTCCTCAGTATTATATACAACTCCGTTATCACATACAATAACTTTTTTATCTTTTCTTCTTTCTTGAATTTTAGCTTCTGGTATCTTTTCAACAAATGAATCCGGTGAAATATTAAACTGTCTCATTATAGAAGGATACAGAGATGCAAAGTCAAATGCACTTACACCTTGGTGATATCCAGATATAGGTTCTTTTACAAATGCTCCGGCAAATTTACCATCTTTAATACCATCTGGTCTTTTTTCACTTCCAATTCTATAGTTTTGCTCGGCTAATTTTCTAGCAATTAATGACTCGGTTACTGCCACTGGAGATGCTGCTTTATTTAGTGGCATCTTTGTAATATTGGCTAGTGTTAAAATAACTTCCATAGATTTTAACTTCTGGTCAATATAATAAACTAAAACTGAATCGACTACGTTGTAGTAAATATATTTTACAAAATCATCTCTATATAAATCTTGAAGTGATCCGGTATATTTAATCTTTTTAGTATTTAATACTTGTCCAGAAACATAATCAAGTGAGTTAGATTCTTTAACTTTAACACTTCTATCGTATTTATCATATAGTTGCATGTAATCTAAGATTCCGATATGTAAAGGTCTTCCATTTACTTTATCTACCTCATTTGTAATTCCAACTTGACTAATATCGATTTGAAGTCTTTTACATCTATTTACAATATATTGCCAGTCATAGTTAATAAAGTTCCATCCAGTCATCATTGGAAACTTAGGTAAAAACTTCATTAAGAATGTATAGACCATATCATATTCACTCTTAAACTTATGATACTTAAACTCCCAATCTTGATCAAATCCTTTAAAATACTCATTAGTATCATCTTGGATCTTTTGAATCTTATCAGGAGCCATATCCTCTAATCCTAATACAATTGCTTTACGATCTGGTGTAATAATTGAGAAAGAAAGAATTCTAGTTTTAGCTTCTTCTGCTTTTGGAAATCCATCTACAATTTCAGTTTCGATATCGACAAAATAAGTCTTTGGCATATTATACGCAAAAATATCTTCTTTGTCTTTTTCAGGTAAACCATCTAAAAAATAAATTAAAGAAAACTTATTAAATTGTCTAGCAAATCCTTTTTTTATAGATCTACCATCCCAATTTTTATATTGATTGCTAACACCACGATCTTTAGGATCACATATGTACCAATTACTAAATTGATCAATTGCATATTTTTTAAAAGCTACTTCACCTTCTTTATCGTAATATGAAATAATTATATCTTTATCTCTTTGCTCAATATCTAATATCATTAATAGTTATTTTTCTGGCGGTTAACATTTTCTGCAGCTTTACTGAAGTAATAATTGTAAGCTGTTTTTGCATCTAATCCTATTGAAGCAGCATAATTAATAAAGAAGTGCATAATATCTACCCATTCCATATACAATTCTTTTTTGTCTCCTTCGGACATGTCAGAAATCTTTAATGTATTATATTTTGTAAAGTCCCTTTTCCAGTATTTCCATACTGCATTTCCAGAACCATCTTTAATACCTCCAAGAGCATCAGTCATCTCGTGTATTTCATCAACGACTGCATGTGTATTAACATGCCAAAAATCCATAATCTCTCTAATAGTCATGTCTTCAAAGTTAAAACCATAAGTTTGCTCTTGCATCTTCTTTTGGTTTTCCATTATATCTGCTAAGTGTGTCGTCGATTGATCGTAGAAGTCTTTTACTTCTAAGTCTTTACATTCGTTATCTATATTTGCCATATTTTTAATTTATTTTTATATGAAGTATTACTATATTGTTTATAAATCTTGTGGTTTAATTTGTCCCCAATCTCTTTCTGAATCTGTTGATTCTTTGGTTTCTTCTGATTCAGGATATGGTTGCCCACCTACATTCCAAAACCATGCTCCTTGATTTCCATGTTTAACCATAAATTCCCATGCCTTAGCGTCATAGTTCATAGCTGAAGGAAATGGCGGGGCAAATTTTGGATCAACATTTGACGCAAATGCTTTAGGATGTGACCAAACTTTGGCCTTTCCTAATTCACCATTTTTAATATTTCTAGAAACAGCAACTGCGTTAAACTCTGCATCTGGCCAAGCTATTTGTAATGACCTAGATAAAACTCCAGTAGATATGGCTGACCATACTTCTTCTGGATATCCATGTTTCTCTGCAATATCATAAGCAACTTTGACTGCGGCTGCAGTAACTAATTCATGCTTTAAACCCAATGGAATAAATGTTGCATTGTTTTCTTCAGCCCAGTCTTTTGCTATTTTATTTAAATTAGGCATTGCTGCAATTCTTCTAAACTTAGGGATAGCACCTCTTTCAATACAAATAGCTTGATGGTCTGATATAACTTTACCAGATGGCATAAATAAAACTAATTTTTTATTATACTTTGCCGCTAAATAAGCCAATGAAATACCTGCAAATCCAAATCTAGGCTGTACATATACTAATGTATCTGATTGTGCTTTTTGAACTAAAATATCTCCAAATCTACACTTAGAACCAAATCCCATCATGTCATCTCTAACGACATTAAAACCATCATGGTTCATAATAACAGGATCTTCTAATGGATCTTTCCAATCTCCTGCTAAATCCAACCACGCCTGTCTATTAGGCATCATTAGATTTAAATCTTGATTCATTGTACTGCTTGTGTGACTATCGTGTGCCATATAATTCTTTTACTTTATTTTTATATTCATATGCTGTTAATCCAGAGTCTGCTATTATCTTATCATCACTAGGATGGTTTGTAAGGCCATTAAATGTTTCTATTAAACCAAGATCAAGCATTGCTTTTTGGCGCCCGTATGGATGATCTTTTATAGAAGACGAGTTCCATAGAGTATCCATATTAATATGTGCATAATCAGGACCTGGTTTTAAATAATTTTCAATCCATCTAATAAAATCACATGCAACATCTTCTGCATTATACGGTAAAGATCCAGTATCTTCATAAATCTTAGTCATAACTGCATCTAAAAATGGTTCAGATTTTTTACCCTTTCCAGAAATTGGATCTGCCAAATATCCAATACATTCTACTGCATTTGTACCATAATAAAACATTGATTCCACATTAACGTATTCTGGAAACCAGTCTGCAATATCTGCAATAACAGCAGCATATTGAAATTTATAAGCTCTTAATCCATTTGATTTATTCCAATCAAACATCCATTGCCCTAATTCTCTAAAATCTCTTTTTTGTCCGGATTCTAACCAAGCTGCCATATCTCTTGCTAATCTTGGTGCAAATTCACATAAAAAATAATCTCCACCTCTTTTATATTGAAATTTAGGTGCAGTAAATCCATCCATTCCAATAAACAAATCAGATTCTTGATCGGCTACTGGTGGTTTAGGGAATGCAGGAAACTGATATCCAACTGAAGTATAAAATGGTGTATTTCTAGATTTGACATGTTCACACATTTGTTCAATAGTATCTGCTTGCCATAAATCAAACATTAATGTATTGTGATATCCAGATGGTTTGGTTGCATAATTAATAGCAGAACCTGTAACTCTATGTAATACAAAGATATACAACCATTCTGCCAAACCGTAAACCTCACGCCTACCAGTCCAATTTTTAGCAACTTGATCTCTTTGCCATGTTATTTTACCGGATTTCATATGTTCCCAATATGGATGATCTTCATTCCATCCATAAAATGCATCATTAACTATTTGGCTAAATCCTGCAAATTTACGCTCAACTACATCGTATAACTCTATTTGTTCTAACAAAGGGTCATTCATATTACTTTCAGCATGTGGAATAATACCTAAATTAGATTTAGCTTGCTGATCCGATGCTAATTTAAAATAATATAAAAACTCATCATAGTATTTTGTAGTTTGTATTTCCATTTTAAAAAAGTGCGTTTGTTTGTTTATTATCTATAGTAAGATTACTATTAGGTTCATTTTTTTCAAGATCCCATCTATAGAATTCACGGGCTAAATGAACTGATTTTGGTTTTTCCATAACATCAAACGATAATTCACCTAAGCCATTAGTATAAACGCTTGGGTGTTTATAAACATCCCAATTGTTTCTTGAACACATTTCCTCAATTAGCATATTAAATTTATTAACTAATTCAGTTCTTTCAGCCCAAGACCCTATAAATGGAGTTCCTTTATAATATCCTGTTTTTGGTAGCTTACGTGATTCATTTTCTATAGGCAATGCTTGAATAACTTCAATCTTATTTACACCACGATTCTGTAACTTTAATAGTTCAGATTCATAATTATCAATTAATGTATTAATAGTAGAATCAGGATCGCTCTGTCGCATTATATGGTGTCGTATATCTATATTACCTAAGTAAACCGTAAGTTCTTTAATCCATGGATATACATATTCATCAAATCCCCTCTTTGTAGCACCGAATAATGTTAAACCATCATTTCTATTCGCCATAGAGCCAGGAGTATACATACTAAAAGAATGACTATCACCAAAACATAATTTATTAGTTTTAGTAATATGATCAATTCTTTTAATATTACTACAAATTTCTCTAGCCTCGTCAATTCTAGATTCTAGTGTTTTAAATAAATCCGAACCTGTTTTTAACCTCTTAGTAATCAATTCACCAATATCTGGCATATCATGATGCATGCTATACATTTTTACTCCAGAATATAATCTATTTAATTGTTGATAAAGATCGTCATTAGCACCTCCAAATATATTAAAAGTACCTTTAAATTCCATACCATGATCTAAGATAATACAATCATAATTATTCCAATCTTCAGATGTTGTTGTAATAACATTAACGTTATTATAGCCAGAATTTGTTAATTGGTTAGCAAGCATAAAAGGCCAAGCACTTTTATGTGAACTTAGCCTATCTGAGAACTTACCTACTAAAATAGCTATTGCGATTTTAATATCTTTATTCTTTTCTAAATCTGTAAAATATGTGAAATTATTATTCATCATATCCAGCATTTGCATCGTTAACATCCATAGGAGATTCAGAATCTTTATACCCGTATTTCTTAATATAATTATCAAGTCCTCCAATATATGCCGCTGCATCTAATAGATTATCTTGTTTATAATTATATGAATGTCTACTTAACTTAAGTGCTACAAGAGCAGCGTACATATCAGCTCCCGTTAGTTGCTTTCCGGTCATTCCAGAGCATATTAGTGCTGCTCTTCGCATCCCTTCTTCAAAGGGACCATATTGCCTTTCTTTTTCTTCTGATCTATTATTAATAATTTGATCTGCGTGTTTTAGAATGTTATCAATGTCCATATGTGTATATTTTATATTTATATAGAGATAACATAAATTGTTTCCGTATTCTATTTAATAAATACGGAAACTTGTTCTTTTAGAAATTCTTTGAAAGATAGATTTATCCATTCAGGAAAGATTGATTTTACTTTAGTTGAATTTAATGCGTATCTTCTATCATGTCCCAGTCTATCCTCAACATATTTAAAGTCTGGTGTTTTACCTAACATCTCTGAAATCATATTTATAATTTCTATATTTTGATATCTTTCACCAGATCCGATATTAAATACATCGTTAATTTGATCTGAAATCATTAGTTCATATATAATTTGAACGTTATCCTCTACGTCAATCCACTCTCTTACTTGTTTACCATCACCATATACTGGAATAGTCAAATCATTAGCGATAGATTTCATAATCTTTGGAATAAACTTTTCTTTATTCTGATGATCTCCATAGTTATTACAAGTTCTAGTAATAATATAAGGTAATCCAAAAGTTCTATTCGCTGAAAGTACTAATAAATCTGAAGAAGCCTTAGAAGCTGAATAATAAGATGAACCAACTAAGGGGTAAGTTTCATTAGATTCTGCTAAAATACCAATATCATTCATGTCACCATAAACCTCATCTGTTGAAATATGAATAAATTTCTTAAGGTTAGGATTTTGCCTGGCACATTCTAATAGATTAAAAGTTCCTTCAACATTAGTTTTAATAAAAGGCTTTCCATCTTTAATAGAATTATCTACGTGTGATTCTGCTGCAAAATGAACTATATAATCATAATCTCCTAAATCTTCTGCAGTAACGTCACAAATATCTTTTACCATTTGTTTATGATTTACCTTTACATTCATTGGATCAGCTGCATATGTCATACTGTCTAAAACTACAATTTCTGCTGAAGGTAACTTTCTACCTAATAAATTTACAAACGAAGATCCTATAAATCCATATCCACCTGTTACTATAATTCTCATAATGTTTTCGCGATTAAGTTTTTAAATTTTGTTGTTGACCATCCATGGCCTCTGTTTAAATATTGTATTTCTATGTCCAAATTATCTCCCGTAAATGGCTTTCCAATATAATCATCTCCTAGAAACCTCACATCAAATTCTCCCATTTGTAATAAATCTAATAGTTGAGCTTCATAAGTATAAATATGAACACCACATACAGATTTTAATTCGAGCAACATCTCTTTTCGTTCTTCTACCGATAATACTGGTTTTAATTTATCTGGTCTTTCGATCGATGGATCCGTATGTAATAAAACTATTAAGCAGTCGCAATTTGATGCCGCTTCCTTGAACATTTTAATATATCCTGGATGTATGACATCAAAATTACCTGCTATTACTCCCTTCTTCATTATTTGTTTACTATCTCTGGATTTTGTAAAATTGTTTGTTTTGTAATCAAGTCTTTGATTTTAGTAGTTGACCATTCATGACTTCGAGTAGTATAAATAACTTCAATCGGTAAATGATCTCCAGTAAATCTTTTGCCAATATAATCATCACCTAAGATTCTCACATCTGGTTTATAGAATTCCATTAATTTAATTAAGTCTTCTTCAGTTTGATATGTAACTACTTCATCAATATATTTAATAGCCATTAAGGTCTTATATCTTTCGTATAATGGAATGACTGGTTTGTATTTTGTAAACCTGGTTTCTGATGGATCTCTTTGTAAAAAGACCATAAAATAATCGCAGTGTTCTTTTGCTTTTTCAAAAGTGTAAATATAACCTGGGTGTAATAAATCAAAGTTACCGGCTGTAAATCCGATTGTGCCTTTAGTTGAATGCATTTTTAAATTGTATTAGAAATAATTTGATTTTGTTTTAATTTATAAGATAACCATAATTGACCAGATAATCTATCAGTATCATTTTCATTAATATCTTCATTAATAGCTGAGATGATTATAAAATTATCGATCATTTTTTTAACAGATTCTAAATGCACTTCATTTTCACATGAATCTATAGTTTTTAAAATTTTATTTATAGCACTCTTAGACCAAGAGCTATAATTTTTAGGTTTAAATATAAAGTTTTGCATTTTTTATGTTAAATAAAATTGATCAATAATTATACTTAAAATACATTAAATGTTTCATTATTGAATAATTATGGAAAATATGAGAGTATTTATTCTGTCCAATGTTACCTTAATGTTAACATATTTGAAAAATGGTTAACATTAAGTTAATATATATAATAAATAAACACTATAATTATGAAGAAATTAATACTATTTTTAAGTTTTTTGGTTTTACCTTTTTTAAGTTTTTCTCAAGACACAAAAAAACCAAAGTATACTATACTATCTAAAAATTATTATAAAGTTGAATATAATTCTAGTAATTTAACACAATCTGGTTATTTTTTAATTAAAGACAAAAAGGCGTTAAAGCATGGAACTTGGGTTATGAAAAACCAAGGTTTAAAAAAGTTTAAAGGTTTATATGAAATGGGAGAGTTGCAATATTTAATAGTTTATACAAATGGTAGAGCTGAAAAATATACTAAGCATGAAATAGAGATTGGAAAATTAAGAGCTAGAATGGCTAGACTAGAATCATCTCTTGCAGATAACAATTAATTTTATTTAAAAAGAAAACCCCTTGCATTTAAATACAAGGGGTTTTAAATTCGATGATACTCAAATTATTTTATTCATATATTGCAATTACAATATTTGATTTTTTGTAATCTTTTAAGGTTAAGCCCATAGATAATCCAACTCTTTCAAGTTCTTGCCTACTCATATAACTTGAAGTTCTAACTTCATATCCCTTTCCTTTCTTAGACATCTTTTTAATAGCCTTTGGACTATTTCCAGTTTCCTCTTCGAATCTCATTGGATATTCATATTTGAAATCAGACATTTGACCATCATATGATTCATTTACAAATTGCTCAAATGTTTTAATACTCTTCATTTTCTTTTTATATCTTTTTTTAGCGTCTCCGCTTCCAGCCGGAACATCACCAGAACCATCTTCAGTTTCTGTTGGCAATGTAACTTCACCCATACCTCCAATACTATCTAAGGTTATATTTTCATTTGATTCCAATAAACTCATATTTATTTTACTTTAATTTTTGCTAAGTGTCCTTCTATTTCAGTGTATTGAGATTTAAATTTAGAAATTCCAACTAATTTACCTAATGTAGTAGAAATAAATGTTCCTTCGGGTTTTTTAGAATATGCGTTAAGAACTTCTTTCGCATCTTCAAGTTGATCTTCTTCAAAAATACCTAATATCTTTTTATTAGTTGAAGATCCAAATCTTGCACCGCCCTCTAATCTAACTTCCTGTCCATTTAAGTCTGCCTTATTTGTAGCCATTACTAAATATTTAGTTTCTCCTTTTTCAGGGGCCATATCAGAATATTCATAAAACTCAGAAGGACTATTAAAATAATAAGAACTCATTGATTCATTAATAGATTCTGTAAAATTCTCAAATGTTTGTAAATTTTTCATTGTATTAGTTTAATTTTTAAATTACCAAGCGTAATCGAATTTCTTGATTTTATTAATGCTATCTTTTACACTTTTAGCATACTTTTTAGATGATCCTTCGTAATAGCTTGAAGAATAACCTGATTCTTTTTCTTTTTCTGCATTTACAATGTCGCTTACATATCTTTCATAATCACGTAAAATGCTATTCATATGGTTTGAAACATCTGTTACTTTAACATCTCTACCTCTAGAGTTTTGACCTACTTTAATTTCTCCATATTGCGTCTTTTCTCCAGATTTAATAGCAGCCTGTAACTGTGCAGTTAATAGATTAATTGCATCTTCAACCATTTTATCTAAAGGAAGCTTAGAAGCTTTATTTGCTAAAATCTCGCTGTATCTTGCTAAATTAGCTTTCTTAAAGTCTGCATGTGATTTAAATGCAATAGCACCTTCTTTAGCTTCTATTCTTGATTTAATATCTTCTCTAGATGATTTTGAATTATTTACTAAGCTAAATACAATAGCTCTATCTGCTAAATCTGCAGCTCTTTTAATATTGTAAATACCAGTTGCGTCATAACCTCTATATGCTTTGTTACCACCAACTGCCATTCTATCATCTCCACCCTTTAAGGTTTTTTTCGATACATCCCTTCTTCCAGATTTTTCATATTGAACTCCTAAGAAATCTTTTCCTCTTGTTAAACCTAATAATCCTGGCTTTAAAGAACCTTCTCCGAATGGATTTGCTTTATCATTATCTACTACATAAAATACAACAGCATCTCTATTTTTAGAATATGTCTTATAAGCTTCTTTAGGTGTTATATCTAATAAATCTTCGTCTCCGATTTGATCTAATTTCATTTTAGTTAATTGATAAAACGCTTTAGGTAACTCTGTACTGTTTTTACCCCATCCCATTGCATCTGACATAGTTAATAAGTTTCTTAACTTAGAAGATTTAAATGCTTCGTTAATTACTGATTCAGCGACGATAGTGTCATAGTGTACCTCTTCAACGTTACCATTATAATCAGCGTAAACATCAATAGACCATTCTTTACCATCATCATCCTTACCTAACCAGTATTGATCTTGTCCTTCGTTACCGTGATCATCGATAATATCTTCATAATCAAATTCTACTTTATGTAATTTGCCTCCTACTTTAAATTCAACATAAGGCCATTCCTTCTTAGTAACTTTAGCTGATTTAGCTTCGTTTAATGTTTCAGTTGATTCGTTTAAAGAGTTTGCAAACTCGCTAAATGATTCGTAAATAAATTGTGTTTTCATATTTTTGTTTGTGCTTTCATTTAAATCTAACATCCATCCGTATTCTACATATGCTATAGCGTCGTCCGGATTTACTTTATGTTTTTTAGCTACCTTTAATACTACATCTCTTGTAATTTGAGAATTTGGAAGTTTAGCAATTGCTTTATCAAATCCTGAAGGAACCCAAATTTCTGGATTCTCAGTAGTTGCTTCGTTTATTGTAATACTATTAAGAACTCTCTTTCCGAATTTACTTAGTGATATACCTTCTTCAGATATTGTAAAATATTTTGAATTGTTTTTAGACCATCTTTTAGCGTTGTTAGAAAGTTCAGAAAGAATGTTGTCAAACTCTTCTTGAGTTATTGTACCATCTGCGATTGCCTCTAATACTTTATTTCTAACTTTAGCAAATTTACCTGCAGTTTTAGCTGGGTGATTTTCAGTATATCTTCTTTTAAGAGTAATTTTAGATTCGTTAGTTACTGATTCAAGTGCCGGAGCTTCGTATTCAGTACCTATGGTTTCTTCTTTATCATTAAACCTTTTAATACTACTTTTACATTTTTTCAATAAAGATATAATATGATCTATTGATTTACCGTTACCTGCATCATTTCCAGCTTTAAGCCAATCATAATAAGTTGTTAGTGCTTGTGAAGCAGAGTATAATTCATTTCCTATAGCATCATTAGACATTCTAGAAAATGCTTCATTAGCTACAGATTCTACCATTACTAATCCTATATCTTTATATGCTATTTCATGTTCTTCACCGTCTTGGTCTACTGCAAATACTGAATCGTCATTCCACATAGCAGCGTTATCGTCGTTATTAGAATCAGGATTGTAGATGATGTATTCTTTTCCGTTTCCGGTTTGAATTGTTGCATCGTCTGCATCACCTAATTTCTTCAATAAAGATTTTTTGTTATATCTAGCTTCAGTAACTACTGATTCTTTTAAATTTTTAATAGTCTTTATAATAGTATTAATATCATCATCCATATTACCATAAACTGGTGATGAGTTTTTCTTATTCCAAACTGCCATATTAACTACTGAACCATCAGCATTGATATTATATGAACCACCTGCATATTCTCCTGTTGTTCTAGGATCTACATCGTCTTGATCTTCAATATCTAAATCAAATGAATCTTCTTCATAATCAGAATTAACAGTATATTTCATACCATCTAATTTTGTAAGAGCCTTAGCGAATTTTTGTGCAACTTTAAGAGTTTCTTTTTTAGAAAGACCAGCAGGTTTTGCTTCGTTTATATTTTCGTTAATAAACTTTTGGAAATTAATCATAATTATTTATTTTATTATTTTATTATTTATATATCCCTGTTAGATATGAATTGTTCAAATGTCATAAGACTATTATCTAATTGTATTGATTCTGCAAGAACTCCCATAGAATCTTCTAATTTAGATTTTAAAGTATCATACATTCCGTGAATTGCCTTTGGTGTTAGTTTTTTAAACGTTTTTTCATCACCATCTAACATTGAATTCCTAACTTGAGTTGCTGAAATATTATCGTCAGTTCGTGGAATTTCAAATAGTTTAAAATCTTCTCTAGCATTCAATTGATCTCTATATGAATCATTATTAACTTGATAACCATATGATTTTAATCTATCAGTTCCTGTTCCCCATAGTACTGGTTCATATTTAGGTCTTAATGCGTTAAAGATGGTGTCAATACCTCCAGTTGGAACAATTATAATCTCTTTTAAAAACTTATATTGCTTTTTAACGTTATTAAACATCTCAATTTGTAAATCTGCGTCGTATGGTTTTGAAAACTCATCTCCCTTTTTACGCTTTGGGTTCTTAGATTTAACTAAAAGTACTACAACCGGATATCCATTCTGTTTATGAATTGCCTCTAATACTTTAGCATGTCCTAATGTAAATGGTTGAAATCTACCAACAAACATATTTACTAATTCTTTACCATGTTCAGCATGGTCTACCTTTAATGCTTCATTCATAACAGTATTTGCTTTAATATTATTATGCAACATAAAATTTTGATAGTCATATATAGAATTTTCATCCGTGTTTTCTACAAATATTTTATCGTTTATTTTATTTACCGTATTATTTAGTTGATCTAACATTTCAGATGTTAGAATATCTGAAGGTTTATTTCTTTCTTTTCTAAAAGTACCTAATACTATTTTAAATAACTCAGATAATATATCGTTGCTAACGTATTGTATTGTTTTTTCATTTTTAATAAATGATGTATTTAATTTAAATGAATTAGCTTCAGAGAAATTAGCACTTTGAAAATTAACTCCTATATATTTAGTTGCATTTTTAGAAATATACTGATTAAATATTTCTGACATTAATTCAATATATCTTGTATCTGCATATTCTTCATTTAGTTTAATTTCATCTAAATTTATTAAATTCACATATTCTAAAATATCTGCTATTGTGATTTGGTATATGTGCGAGCTCTGTCTATTCTCATTTAGTGATTGTCTATTAAAATCTTCTAATTTATAAGATTCTATTTGACGACCATTAACAAAATTTAAAACTAATCCATCTATTTCAGATTCTAAATCTTCTTGTAAAACAGTATTAGATGAATTCTGATTGAATATTTTATAAATACTTTTTGTAAAACTTGTTTTATTTTCAGTTTCGATATCATAATCAAAAGATTCTGAAAATTGTTTATCATTAATTTGAAGTAATGCAATTAACTGTTCTTTTTGCAAACTACTTAATACACCATCAAAAATAACTGACTGTGCTTCTACTTCTAATATATCGGCCCATTTATTTAAAACATTAGGGTCTATAATAGTTTTCTTAACTTTACCAGATTCATTAACTTGTTGGATATGAGTTAAGATTAAATTATTTTTTGGTAATTTAGTATATTTAAATTCAGAAACTTTAGTTTCTGGTAAATATTCAAATCCAAATTTCCAATCTAATGGCAATTGATTTTTATTTTCTAAAGATAAACTTTCAATATGCTTAATAGCTGATTCATATAATGACATGATTGTCCTATCAACAATTGTCAATGCATCTTTATTAGAACCTTTATAAAACTCAAAGGTATCTTTATTCTTTTTAATATAAAAAGATGGTGCAGATATTTTTTCAACTACAAGTAACCTATTACCAAGAGTTCTTTGGAACTGATTGATATTGGTTTCTTGAAAATAATCTCTTAGTTTTTGTAATGCCATTTTATTTTTTATTAATTATTAATTATGCAAATGCTTCAATATCCCATTGGATTCTCTGCATTGGATCATCTCCTCTAAAGTTTTTCTTTACCCAATCAATAAGACCTCTTTCGTTCTTAGCATTTTGTGCCATATCGAAAGCATTTTCTGCTCCACCGTTTGAAGCCATATCTTCTAACCATTGGTCATATTTCTTTTGATTCCATTTAACAGCTTTAACTGCTTTCTTATGTGGACCATCTCCTAATTTTGAAATAGATGCAGCATAAGAACCTGGAAGAAATACACCAACATCTTTACCGTTACCATATCCAATCTCTTTTCTAAATCTTCTTAAAGAATATTCACCGCTTTCAATTTGCTTTCTTTTAGAAACTTCACCTTGCTTTTTACCAAGTTCGATTTTCATTTCTTCAGCAGTTTTAGGATCTGTTTCAAAATGCAATTGTTCTATATTATCAGGTTTAAAAGCAAATACGCTTTCAGTAACTACTGATTCACTAATCTCTTTTCCCTTTTTAATAGAGTATTCCCAGATTAAAACATCTCCAATTTCATTTTGTATTCTTTTAATATCGTTCTTTGTTAGATTGAATACTAATACCGATTCATATCCTTCATCATCATCAAATTCAGTAACGATATGTCTATAATCATCACCAAATAATTCTTCTAACTCCTCAACTAACATTGCCTTTGGTGCCGGTGTCGCGATTTGGTATATCTTAGTAGCTTTTGAAACAGCTTCGTTTACTACTGATTCACTAAATAATCTCTTGCCTGTTTTATCTTCTAAATGTATAAGTGCTTTAGGATATTTTTCTTGCATTACATTAAATGTAGCAGGAGCAACTTCCGGAGTACTAACTGGTTCTTGGTGAATAACCTTACCATCTTGTACAACTACAATAACAGCAGGATAACTTCCTTGCTTTGCTGCTTTATGTACTTTACCCCTATTAGCTTCCGCAACACCCTTTGAAGAGTCTTTACATGCAGGACAAAATCCGTTATTTTTTTCCCATGCTTTTTTAGTATTAACTTCGTCACATTCTAAACAAGCTATTTTTTGTACCTTTTCAGTAACTATTGGTTCTATAAACTCCTCAAATAATTTTACTCTTTTCATAATATATTTATCTTCCGTATTTTATTATACCCATTAGCTGATTGATTGCAGCAAATGTTCCGGTAAGCTTCATTGTTTTTCCTTTGTATACAAATACAATACCCTCTGTTGGGATAATTGATTCAATACCTCCGATTCGATCTAATCTATCTAACTCTGACATTACTTTATTAACTTGAGCAACTTCTCCGCCCTTTTTAATTTTATCAGCTTCAGTTCTGATTTGATTGTGCAATCTTTGCATTTCAGCATCTGGATTTGCAGCCACAAAGTTACTTGCATTTTTAAGAATGATAGACCCTAATTCTAAGAAAAGGTCTTCGAATGGTCTAATGTTTTCTTTTTGTTTCTTTTTAATATCTTCTTTATCAAATTTCTTTACAGCGGCTGCTTCGTCTTTACCAATCTCTTTTGCAAGTGATCTCATATTTAACGTCTTTTTGTCGCCATACGCCCATCTTAATAATAAACCTTCTTTATAATCTTGTTGTAAATCTGGAAAGTTTGCTTCGATAGTTTCTCTCCACCACATTTCGTGATATTTAGAAACTTCATCAGAATCTGTTAATTTATATTTGTTCTTAAGCTCTTCTACTTTCTTAATGAATTTAGCTTTATTCTTTTCAAAATCTAAATCTTTACCTAGTTTAATTATTTGGGGTGGAATTACCGTAAATGTTTTACCAACATTAACCTTTAAGTCTTGCATCGCTTTAGCGATTGATCTTGCTGGTTTGTTATCATCTCCTATAATGTTTCCTTCTCCGTCAGTTTTCTTAATACCGTGGAATTGGATAACATCGCGATCATAATAAATTACATTTGGATTCTTAGAGTAAATTAACTCCATGTTCATCCAGTTTTTACCATTATCAAAAACTTCTAAGTCTTTAGGGGATAATTTATTTAGTGAGTTTGCTAAGTCTTCTGCTGCGAATTGAAAAGTATCTTGTACTAATTTACTTGGATGTCCTTCGAATTTTTGACTAAATGTAGCCAGATCCATTGGATTCTTTAATTCACCTTTATTTCTAGCAAATTTAACCTCTCCATCTTGTACTGTTGCAAATACATTTTGACCGTCTGTTTTTTCAGTTGCTTCTTCTTCAAAGTTTAATTCACCTTGTAAACCTGCCTCGATAATTTTTTTAAAATCACCAAAGGTTAAATCTTTCTCATCAAATGGATGGGACATATGTCCAGCTGCTCCACCTTCCATAACAAGTTGAGAATCTCCTAACTCATTTAGATCTTGGTTTGTCTTTTCAACTAAAAATTCTTGGAATGATAATAATTTCATAATGTAAATATAATAAAAAAGATTGATACAGAAAAATACTGATCAATCTTTTTTGTATTTTTTATAATTTAAACTTTTTCTTTTGCATGATGCTCTTAACTATTTTCTTAGCTTCAGCTTCATAACCAGGTGCTCTAAATTGACCTCCGATTCTTTCAGTCTCTTTTTTAATATGGTCTATTAACTCTTTAGTCATAAACTCAACGTCTGATTTTAAGTTATCCATATCATCATCTTCGTCGTCTGATATAGTACCATCTGCATTAGCTTCGGCAACTACTGATTCTCCTAAAGAACCTGTTAACATTCCAACTGCAGCTCCGTAATCTCCATCAGATTTTGAAAGGATTCCGTCAATTACTTCTCCAGCTTTAGCCTCGTCATAATCTTCTCCAAATGCTTTCTTTAATACAGTTTCTGCATATTCTTTAAATTCATCATCAGATTTAATTTCTGCTTCATTAACTACTGATTCAAACGCTGGAACTAATCCAGAACCTCCGTAAATATCTGCCATCATCCATTTTTTAGATTTTTCATCCCATAGATATACGAATTCTGCGCCGCCATCTCTATCTACGTCTTTTAAATAATTGTCTATATTTTTAATAGATCCAGTAGTGTTTATACTACCGTCATTGTAAAAGTTGATTTTAGAAATATCTGCATCTAATCCGCTATTGGCTCCTTTGTCGATTACATTATCTACGTTTTTACCGCCTTTAAAAGATTTTTTAATAATTGGTAACATGTTTTCTGGGTAAGAATCATAGTGAGTATATACAGAAGTGATATTTCCAGCCTTGTCTATTTTACCAAATTGACCTCTTGTTCCTTCGTTAAGAACCACTGATTCCTCTATTTGATCAACTGGTTTTAAATCTTTATCAGAATAAGTATTAGCACCATACCATTGGCCATCTCTCTCATCATATAGGTAAACATATTCAGCACCTGCTTCATTACCTACATCCTTTAAATAATTTCTAACGTTTTTAGCATTCCCTTTAGAAATCATGTTATTTGTTTCTCCACGGTCTCTTCCATAAAAAATAGTCCATCCCCTTGTAGGGTTATTAAAGTCGTGCTTCTTACCAATTTCAGCTTCTAATGATGAAATTCCAGATTTACCTAGTTTTATTAGTTCACCAACACCTTTAGCATCGTATTTTTTAACTTTAGGTAACATATTATCTGGATAACCGTCATAGTGTACATAAACTGAAGTAATGTTACCATTCTTGTCAATTTTACCTACTTGAGAACGAGTTCCTTCAGTAATTAATAATTGATATGATTCTTTTAAGCCTGTATCTTTCTTTAGAGTAACTTTATAACTCTTACCATTAAATTCAAAATCTTCTTTACCTTCAGCCTTAGCTTTCGCAGCTGCATAGATAAATGCATTACCTTCTTTAACACTAATTTCAGTAACTTCTAAAACTTTAGCTTTATTAACTTTAGCTTCATTAATTCTAGCCTCAACGTCAACTCTAACTTCTTCACCTTCAAACATTGTGTTGAATTTATTTAGAACTTGTTGACCCATTGCCTCTTGTTTGATTTGCTCTAAGTAAAGTGCAGTACCTTCAACAATTCCAATACCCCCCCATCCAGCTGCATTAGCAATATCTGAATAGTATTTGTCTAATATTTCTTTGATTGTTTTTGGTCCAATTTTTACAAAATGTCCACCTAAACCTGGCATTTTAATTTCTAAAGGTTTAATATTTCCTTTAATTAATTTTGAAACTGGCGCTGCTTCTCTATGGAAGTTTGCATCATGAAGAGCCTCTTGCATTAAATACTTAATACATCCTAAAATTGAATCAGTTGGCATTGCACCTAAATCAACTAATACTTTGTTAAATATTTTATTGTATGTTGTTAAAACTTTCTTAGCATCTCTCTTACCTTCTACTTTAATAGCTTCAGTAACTGCAGATTGTTCAACCTCTTTAGTTTCTTCATTAAAAAGTTTAGCAACTAAAGCTTTCTTTTGTTCTTCTGATAATTCATCAAAAGATGTAATATCCATTTCAGCTAGAGTTTCGCCAATTTTTGTAACTAGTTGTTCTCTTTTACCCTTTGCTTCCTCTTGTAACTGAATTTCTTTTTCTTCAGCTTTTAATTGAGAAAAGGTTTTAAACGATTGAATTTTATTCATTTCTGCCATTTTTGTTAATTTTCTTTTATTATTATATTAAGTTATATATCTTACTCAAAAGTTACTTTTTTTATAGAGTAATCAAATTTTTCTTGCTTATAAATAGATTGTCTAACTTTACCGTGTTTATATAGATAATTATCCCATTCAATAGTTCTAATGTTATCTACAAAATCAATGATTAAAACCTTGTCTTTAGATTTATGTTGTCTTAAACCACGTCCAATTGATTGCCTGATGATAACTTCACTCTTAAAGGATTCTGTAAAGAATATGTTGTGTATCTTTTTAATTGAAATACCTGTTGAAAATGTACCGTAACTTGCTACAATTACTACTTCTTCACCAGCCTCCATTTTCTTTTTATATTCTTCTCGGATGTCTTTATCAGTGGAACCATCAACATAGAATACTCTTTTATTGCTTTCCTGTCTAAGTTTTTCATATAAACGTTTACCATGTTCAATACGGTGGAAAAGTACCAAACTATTCCTTGGTATTCTGGAAATAACGTTTGAAATAAAGTTCAAACGTGCGTCATTAGTAATGACAAAATTTTGTTCAAGTTGAAATACATCTTTATTTTCATATTTATTTTGAGCCAATTCTTGAAAAGCAGTTCTTTGTGATTCTGTTGCATAATTCATTTCAATAACTTTAACAACACATTGTGCAATATGACCTTCCTTCTGTAAAAAGGCAGCCTTTACTTCACTGATCACTGGGCCTGTTTGGCTAAGTAGTGTTAATTTATCTAAAGTACCATCTTTAGGTAAAGTACCTGAAAGTCCAAATTTATATTTAGCATTAGTACATTTCTGTAAAATTGTCTTAATACTTGCTGATTTTGCTTTATGTGTTTCATCTACAATTACAGCATCAAATTCTGCAAAGTACTCTGGTTTCTTTTTAATTAAAGATTGATATGTACCTATAATAACATTTTTATTGCTCTTAATTTTTTGTCCAGCGAATATCTGTTGTATTCTAAGAGAAACTCTGTTCATATAATTATATTCATGAAAGTCCTCATGTGCTTGTACAACTAGTGAAACGTTAGGTACAATAAATAATATCTTCTCAGCTTTTTGTTTTTCTAACATATAAGCTACTGTTAAAAAACTAATTAATGTTTTACCAGCTGAAGTTGCTAACTCTGCTAAACATTTTCTATATTTAAGAATATTGTACGCTGTTTCAATTTGATAATCTCTAGGTGTAATTTCAGAATCTTTAAAGAAGTCTAATGCCCATTCTTCAAATGAATCTGCGTTGATGTTTGAATCTATTAATCTTCGAATACCATTGATCTTTACTTCAAATCTATATTCTTTACATATATCTATTACATGCTTCCATAAACCTGCTGGAATCCATTTATCATCTTTAATATATGAAACGTAACCATCCCAAACACCTTTCTTAACTAACGGGTTAAATCTCCAGCTGTCGATTCTTTTCGTCAGGGAGATTTTAAGTTGTTCTAATTCAAGTTCTGTAGCTTCGTTTATGCTTAAAAACTGATTATCATCTGTTAATGTTAGTATCAATGTGCATATACACTATTTTTATATTCTAGACATATCTAGGCGATTCTTTATTGCAAATCCCATATTGTCTAAAGTCTTTATTGACCCTTCAAGAAATGATTTTTGAGAATCTAACAAATCTAACATATGTTTTTCATCTGCTATATCCGCGTCTATAAATCTTTCTTTTTGTTTATCGGTTAATTTGTAGTCGTAATTATAATATTCCAACCACTTTTCTTTATATCGTCTATCAACCGTTGATTTTTGTGTTCTAATTCTATTAGACATTGAAGCCAGATGTTCTACTAAAATCTGTCTATAGCTCAAAGTATATGAACTGACTTCTTCTAGGTTAATACCTTTTTTTAATTGGTCTGCTAACTCTTTTATTTTTTGAGTCCACTCCAATCTTTGTTTTCCTAAGAATTCGTCTAATTTTAGTATTTTTTCTTTAATATCTGGCATATTTATGTTTTAAAATAATTTATTATTCTTTCCTTTA
>Ga0209136_1000387_pt1 | contig 31584 bp, 13 predicted proteins | sample SaaInl0LU_22_DNA_FD_184640 | JGI IMG/M metagenome (GOLD analysis project Ga0209136, IMG submission 184640) | Marine microbial communities from expanding oxygen minimum zones in the Saanich Inlet - ESP_90LU_22_DNA (SPAdes) (version 2) | ecosystem: Environmental > Aquatic > Marine > Intertidal... | reverse complement strand
TTTATTTTAAGTGAATATGGTGGAGGTGCAGATCCAAGATTAAGAACCTACAATCCAACACGTTTTGATTTTAGTGTAGAATATCAATTTCTATTGCACAAATCATATATGAAAGCTATTTTGGAAATTCCAGAAATCGTTGGTGCAAATGTTTGGAATTATGCTGACTTTCAGGTAGAACATAGAAAAGATGCAGTGCCTCATATCAATAATAAAGGTTTGGTGTCAGCAGATAGAAAAAAGAAAGATGCATATTACTTGTATCAAGCTTTATTGAAAAAAACTCCTTTTGTAGCGATAGCTTCAAAAGGATGGAGAAAAAGAGCAGGTATTGCAGATGAGATTGATGGACAAGTAGCAACACAACCTATTACTGTTGTTGGAAATGGGAATGATGTAGAATTATTAATCAATGGAAAATCATTAGGGAAACAAAAATTCGATTTTTCCACAGTCACTTTTAAAGTACCATTTAAACAAGGACAAAATTTAATTGAAGTTATATCAGAAAGAAATGGAAAAACAATTAAAGATTTCGCGACTATAGATTTTACTTTACAAGCCAAAAACTTAAAAAGCAAATCCAATCCATTTAAAGAAATTGCCATTAATGTAGGTTCCTACTGCTATTTTATTGAACAACATAATCTAGATTATTTATGGATCCCAGATCAGGCATATAAAAAAGGAAGTTTTGGTTATGTTGGTGGTGAGTTTTTAAGAACCAAAACCAGAAGAAGAAATAACATTGGTACAGATGTAAGTATAAAAGGAACAGAAAATGATCCTATTTATCAAACTCAAATGATTGGCATTAATCAATATAAATTTGATGTTCCAAAAGGGACTTACGAGTTGTCTTTATCTATGGCAGAATTAAAAAGTAGAGGAGAAAATATTATGGATATTTTGGTGAATGATAAAAAGGTTTGGGAAAATCTAAACCTAAAGAAAAAGTACGGAAAAGATAGAGGAGTTTCTAAACGTTTTTTAATTTCTGTTGATGATGAAAACGGAATAACTGTAGATTTTAAGCCTGTAAAAGGAAAAACGAGATTAAGTGGTATCAAGTTAAGGAAAGTGAATTAGTTTTTAGTAAAAAATAACAATAGAACATTAACTTCTAAAACTGTTAAAAAGTTATTATTTAACTAAAATAATTTAACAAAACAGTATAGTGCAGGATACTAAAATCTATTTAAAGTTTTTTATTGCAATACATTAACTAAATAAATCATATAATTATGAAAAAACAATTACTCAAATTAACATTATTTGCATTTGTAGTTCTTTTTGGTGCTTCAACTGCTCAAGCTCAAGCATTATGGACTGAAAACGGAATTTATAAAATTTCTACATCTGGTTTAACGCCAAATCTTTATTTGACAATTAATCTAGCTGCTGCACAAGGTGCTCCTTTTGTTGAATGGCAACCAGAAAAAGCAGGTGATGATGAAACACAACTTTGGACTATAGTAGATCATAGAACTCCAGCTTCTCCAGGATTGATGGAAATTACAGCAAATGTTACTGGTGTAGGAACTGTTACCTTGTGTACAGGTGATGACTCAGCTCACCCTAATCAAACGCTGACTGTTAGACCTGGTGATCCAAAAACTGTAGCAATTAACGGAGGAGATTATACAGGACTAGATCAATTTCAAAGAAGAAAAGCTAAAGTTGATGCAAATGGACTTGCTGACTCTGGAGGGAGTAACCCAGCTGCTGGAAACAACGCATTGTTTTTAAGAAATACCCAAGGTACTAATTCAAGATATGGTGTTATTCCATCTGCAGCAGGCGATCCTTTTCAGATGGATGGTGGAGGTATTGATGTTCTTCAATTTCACCTTGTTACATCATTAAGTGTAAATACATTTGATGTTGAGGCATTCACAATTTCTAACCCTGTGAATAATCAGTTAACTATTAAAGGGGCTACTTCTAAAGTAAAACAAGTTACATTATTTTCAGTTTTAGGAAATAAAATATTGTCACAGTCAGTTAAGAGTAATGACCAAGATTTAAATCTTAATGTTAGTGGTTTATCTACAGGTTTATATATAGTAGAGATGACTGGGTTTAATGGAGAAAGATTCACGAAAAAAATAATTAAACAATAAGTTTTTTATAGAGCTTTAGTTTTAAAAGTATTTAATCATTCTAACTTTTTATTCTTAAAAGTTAGAATGATTTTTTTTATAAATTAAACTAATAATTATGCAAAGATTAGCTTTTAAGATGAAGTTAAATAAAGGTCAGAAAGATGAATATACTAAAAGGCACAATGAAATTTGGCCTGAATTAAAGGAGTTATTAAAACAGAATGATGTTAGTGAATATTCTATTTTTTTTGATGAAGACACTCACACATTATTTGCATTTCAAAAAAATTCAGGTAATTCAGGTTCACAAGATTTATCAGATAGTGAAATTGTGAAAAAATGGTGGGATTATATGGCAGATATTATGGAAGTAAATCCAGATAATTCACCAATTTCAACTCCTTTAGAAGAGGTTTTTTATTTACCCTAAATTTGGTGAAATCTGGTTATAATAATTTTTATCAGGATACTCCAAGATGCATTTATTTTTATTAGAACATATCTTCACCAAAAGTTTAGTTAGATTTAAAATGATAAATATTAATTTTAAAAATAGAATAATTCCACTTTTCGTGCTGATGTTGTCAAGTATTTATGTTTATTCTCAAGTTACTTTAGAGAAAGAAGTGAAAATAACAGATATAGGGTTACATTTTAATGGCAGCAAAGTAACAAGTGGTACAAAATTCAATACTGATGATGGAAATAGAAGTTCTTACGATTTTTATTTTGGACGAAACATTTCTGGTCATGGAGATTGTATAAAAACTTATGGCGATTATGTTTTCATGACTTGGTATAGAGGAGGTGAATCAGATCGTCATGTAATGTTAACGCGTTACAATACGATTACTGGTACAAGTGTAGATATAGAGTTTCCTCATAGACATACTGGGTTTCAAAATAAACCTTGGATAGGTGAATCACATAATACTATTGCTGTTGCAATAAGTCCTAAAGATGGAACTATTCATTTATTGTACGATATGCATGCCTATAGCAACACAAGACCTTCTAATGGTAGTTTAAGTAATGATTATTTTAGATACAGTTATTCAGTAAAAAATGCAGCATCACTATCAGATGCCGATTTTACTCTAGATAAATTTGTTCAAAATTCTAATGGTGGATATAAGCATTTAAGTTTGAATAGTGGAAAAACAGGTTATCCTGCAGAAGAATACTCAAAATATTCAGCCTTAACATATCCACAATTTTTCACCAATGATTCTGGAGATATATTTATGTATATGCGAGAAGGTGGAAATAATAATGGTGCCTATAAGTTTTCTAAATATGATGCGAATACTTCAACTTGGTCAGATTTTACACATTTCAATGTATTAAATGCAAAAAATCAATCTGGAATAACTCACAATTGGGGTCTTTATGGAAATATGAAGTATGTAAATGGAAAAATAAGAATTGGTTTCCAAAGAAGATCAGCTAATAATAGCGATAAATATCTATATCAAAATGGAGTGTATTATGCTTATTCTGATGATCAAAATGGGTTTACAGGTTGGAAAAATCACTCTGGAGAGTCTTTTACATTGCCTCTATATGATGCAGATAAGATAAAAGTAATGGAACCTGGAGATTATGTAAGCACTACACAAGAAGACCAAGTATATATTGTAGGTGATTTTGATTGGACAGTAACTGATAATGGAGATGTACATATTATTAGTAAAGTTCAAGATAGAGAAAATAATGTTACAAAATATTTGCATACATATAAGCCTTCAGGTGCTTCAGATTTTATAACATCAGAAGATTTTGCTGGTGGTTCATCAATTTATACTTCTGGAAATGATGTTTTTATTATAGGTCTAAAAAATAATAGAATTGTTGTTCAAAAAACAGAAGGTGGTACTAATAATTTTCAAACAGTATATGAAGCAAGTTCTGGAAGAACTTTTGATCATGGTAGAGTTCATATCGCAAATGGTAAATTATATTATTATTTAATGGAACGAAAGTCAGGTAATGCAATGCCACTATATTTACAAATTATTGATCTAAATATTGTTAGTGAACCTTTCAGAGTTTCTTTATCATCTCCTTTTGACGGACAGACTTTTTATGTAGACGATACAATAAAATTATCAGCAGATGCTATTGATGAAAATGGCAGTATTACTAAAGTAGAATTTCATGTAAATGGTAATTTAGTAGGACAAGATGATACAGAGCCATATGCTACTAATTGGATACCAACTAATGAAGGTTCTTATAAAATTCAAACAAAGGCTTATAATGCAAACAATAACTCAGTATCTTCTAATGAAATTACAATAAACACTGTTACCTTTGATCCAAATGATTTAGCAGGAAAGATATATAGATTAAAAAATGTGGCTACAGGTAAATACTTAAAATCATCAGATGCCAATGTAGTTCCAAGCGATTATATTGCTGGAGATGATGCCTTAAATTGGAAATTTGTTAAAACTAATATTGGTGCTAAAGAATATTATAACTTAGATAGTGAAGTAAGAGGTGTTTTAAGAGGAGCTGGTTCTGGAGCAGGTAATGCTATTATAAGTTCAGAAAGAGGATCACCTAATAGTGATGTAGATAAAGTCTGGACATCTACATATATTGAAAGTGAAGATGTCTATAGGTTTAGCGTTAGAGATTCTAATAACTTTCTATATCATCAAGATGATGACAAGTTTTATAATATTGTTGCAGATGTAAATGATGCCAGAAGTAAATGGAAACTTGAATTGGCTAACACTTCTCCTCTTAGTGTTGATGATAATGTATTTAAATCAGCATCAATAAAGGTGTATCCAAACCCAACAAATGGTAATTTTACAATTGCTGTTAATGGTATAAATAAAGCACATATTAAAATTTATAATCTTATAGGAAAGTTGATTTATGAAACCTCTACAGAGAAAAAAACTACTTTAATTAATAATTATGGTAGATTCAAATCTGGTATTTATTTGGTTAGAGTTTTAGCGGATAATAATAAAGTGTTCAACCAAAAACTTATTATAGATTAATAGTTAGAATTTTTTAATATTTAGATTAGAAGAAGGTAATAATTAATATTGTTGCCTTTTTTTTGATATAAATTTAAGGACAGGTCAGGATAGTTTTTAAGAAAAAAAATGAAATCTTGTTATTTTATTTTAATTAAATGATAATTTTTGAAACCCTATTGAGAGCAATGTTAAGAAATATAAATTTTAGGTATTTTTTTTATGCAATAAGCTGTTTCACTCTTCTAAGTTTGACATATTGTCAAGAAAATATAACTCTACAAAAAGCTTACAATTTAACCATTTCAGAAGGTTTTAAAAATCTATTGGGCTTTTATGATGCAACTCCAACTTTTTCGTGGAAATTACCAGTATCAGAAAATGTAAAACGTCAATCTTCTTACCAAATTGTTGTAGCTAGTAATCCAGATTTATTACCAAATAATCCAGATTTATGGAACTCAAATAAGCAAACTACAGATCAATCTGTTTGGGTAAAATACAATGGAAAACCTTTAACTTCTCGTCAAAAAGTGTATTGGCAGGTAAAGTATTGGAATCAAAATAAGGAAGTTTCTGAGTGGAGTGAAATCAATCATTTCGAATTGGGATTATTGAGCAATAAAGACTGGAAAGCAAAATGGATTGGATTAAATACTAAGAAAGAAAAAGTTATAGGTAGTCAGGAAAATGTAATTCATAGACCACAATATTTAAGAAAAGGATTTGAATTAAATAAAGATGTTGTTTCTGCTCGTTTATATATCACTGCAAAAGGTGTGTTTGATGTTTCCATTAATGGTAAAGATGTTAGCGATGATGTAATGCCTCCTGGTTATACTCCATACAAAGAACGTATAGAAACAATAACCTATAACGTAAGTGATTTAATTAAATCCGGACAAAATACAATTGGTGTTGAAGTGGCTTCAGGTTGGCATTCAGGACGTTTGGGTTGGATGAAAACGTATTGGAGTGATACTGAAACGCCAAAAGTTTTATGTCAATTAGAAATTGTTTTGAACGATGGTTCTAAACAAATTATTGTTTCTGATGATACTTGGAAAGGAACTACTAATGGTCCAATTCGATTATCTGAAATTTATGATGGTGAAACTTATGATGCCAATTTAGAAATGATTGATTGGACAAAAAATAGTTTTATTGAAGAAGACTGGGAAACTGCAAATGAATTTCCTGTGACTGATAAAATTCGTTTAGAACCCAAAAGACATACACCTGTAAGATCAAAAATTACGTTAACCACAAAAGAAATTATTAAAAAAGATGGTGCTGTTATTTTTGATTTACAACAAAATATGGTAGGTGTTCCATTATTAAAAGTGCCAATGAAAAAAGGGCAAACCCTAAAAATTCGTTTTGCTGAAATGCTTTCTCCTGATGGAACATTTTACACAGATAACTACAGAACAGCCCAATCAACAAATTATTACACGGCTTCAAGAGATGGTTTTATACTTTGGAAACCCAAATTTACTTTTCACGGATTTCGTTATGTAGAATTGAGTGGGTATGATACTTCACAAGAACCAGCAAAAAGCTGGGTTTCAGGTTTGGTGCAATACTCAGACTTTCAAAAAAATGGAACATTTACTACTTCACACGAAAAGTTGAATAAACTACAAAGTAATATTGTTTGGGGATTAAGAGGGAACTTTTTTGATATCCCAACAGATTGTCCACAGCGTGATGAAAGAATGGGTTGGACAGGTGATGCACAAGTATTTGGACCAACCTCTATGTTTAATGCAGATGTATATAAATTCTGGGCTAGTTGGATGCAAAGTGTACGAGAATCACAATATGACAATGGAGGAATACCTTGGGTAGTGCCAGATGTATTATTCAATAAAAAAGTAAGTGCAGGTTGGGGAGATGTATGTACCATAATTCCTTGGAAAATTTATCTTAGAACTGGAGATAAAAGAATTTTAGAAGAAAATTTTGAAATGATGAAAGCGTGGGTTAGTTATCACCAAGATAATTCTAAAAATATGATTTCTAAAATGGGCTTTTTTGCTGATTGGTTGCAGCCTTATCCACAAAATGGAGATAATAGAGGAGATACCAAACTAAATGTAATTGGTACTGCATTTTTTGCAAGATCTGCTATGTTAACAGCAAAAACAGCAAAGGCTTTAGGTAAAGATAGTGAGTACGAGAAATATCATAATTTGTATTGGCAAGTTGCAAAAAAGTTCAGCAATCATTTTTTTAACGCAGATGGTACTGTAAAAAATGCAACAGAAACTCAAACTACTTATTTGTTGGCTTTGGCATTCGATTTGTTACCTGAGCAAAAACAAAAAGGAGCTAAAGAACAATTATTAAAAAAGATTGAAGAAGCTGATAATCATTTAAGAACAGGTTTTTTAGGGACACCTTTATTATCTGAAGTTTTAGATGAAACAGGAGAAATAGATTTAATGTATAAACTTCTATTTAATGAAACTTATCCATCTTGGTTTTATTCTATCAATCAAGGAGCAACAACCATCTGGGAACGTTGGAATAGTTATAGTAAAAAAGACGGATTTAATCCGCAGAATATGAATAGTTTAAATCATTATGCTTATGGGGCGATTGGTGAGTGGATGTACGAAAGAATAGGAGCAATAGCTCCATTAGAAGCAGGGTATAAAGTAATTCGTATTGCTCCTAAACCAAGAAATCCATTAACATCAGCATCAGCAGAATTAAACACACCTTATGGTAAAGCAGCTTCTTCTTGGAAGATAGAAGAAGGAAAGTTTATACTTAATATTACTATTCCACCAAATACCACAGCTAAGGTTTTAGTTCCTGGAATTATGGTAAGTTTTGATGAAAATGAGTTAGTCAAAAAAAGTAATCAAACAAAAGAAAATACAGAATTCTTAGTGCAACCAGGCAATTATCAATTCGTTTCAAAATTGTAATTGTATGAAGTTAAAACACTTTCTTTTTTGCATCGTTTCCGTTTTTTTGAGTTGTAAATCAAATACAAAAGAAACTAACACCACAAAGGAATCTGAAGAACAGGTTGCTGAATTGCAATTTAATAATCCTGTAATTCGCCACGTAAGAACTGCTGATCCTTCAGCACATATTTGGAAAGATGGTAAAGTATGGATGTACACTTCTGGAGATATGGAAGGTGCAGTGAATTACAATACTATGGATGGTTATCGTGCATTTTCTTCAACAGATATGGTCAATTGGATAGACTATGGACAAGTATTACATTCCAAAGATATTCCTTGGGGTGTTTCAGGTTGGATGTGGGCACCAACAGCCATTTATAAAAATAACAAATACTATCTGCTGTATCCACATTCTGTAAAAGGTTCTAAAGATGATATGAGATGTGGTGTTGCAATTAGTGATGTACCTCAAGGGCCATTTAAAGATATTGGTTGGATTGATGGTGTTGAAGGACAGTGGTTAGATCCTTGTGTTTTTGAAGATGATGATGGTAAAGTGTATTTGTATTGGGGAGTAAGAACACCTAAAGTAGCTCGTTTAAAAGATAATTTATTGGAGTTAGCAGAAAAGCCAAGAACAATTGATTATGGTTATAAAAATTTCTTTGAGGCCAGTTATATGCATAAAAGAAATGGCAAATATTATTTCTCTTACAACGCAGGTTTAGGTGGTTTTTATGGAATGGCAGATAATCCTTATGGACCATTTGAATACAAAGGTGCTATCAATCCAAAGCAAAGACAAGACCATCATTCTATTGTAAATTATAAAGAGCAAGATTATTTTTTTTACCATTGGCAAAACTGGAATGGAGGTTCAAAATTTAGTAGAAATACGGCCATAGAGTATTTATACTATAATGAAGATGGTACAATTAAAGAAATTTTAGCAACAAAAGAAGGGGTTAAAAAAGTAGAATAAAAACATCTAAAATTATAAAATGAAAAAAGTAGTATTCATAATTTGTTTATTAATAAATGCAAAGAGCTCGTTATTTTCTCAGTCCCAAGAATCACCAAATATACTAGTCTTTTATATTGATGATTTAAGAACAGAATTGGGTTGTTATGGAAGTGAAACTGCAATCACTCCAAATATAGATAAACTAGCAACAGAAGGTGTGCTATTTAACAAAGCGTATACCCAACAAGCTATTTGTGCTCCATCAAGAATGAGTACATTAACTGGATTAAGACCAGAAACGTTAGGGATTTATAGCATTTTTACACCATTAAGAAAAGTGCACAAAGATGTAGTTACCTTGCCTCAATTATTTAAACAAAATGGCTACAAAACTATAAGTACAGGTAAAGTGTACCATCATAATGTAGACGATAAAGAAAGTTGGACACATTTGTATAAAAAACCTGCAAAACGATATTTAAAACCAGAAAGTTTAAAAGTGATTGAAGAGTTAAAGGCAAAAGGGAAAAAGCCTCTTAAAGGTCCTGCTTATGAAGATGCAGATGTAGCTGATGAAGCCTATGTAGATGGACAAATAGCCAATGAAGCTATAGAAGCATTGCATAAAGTTAAAAACGATAAATTTCTATTATTTGTTGGTTTAACAAAACCACATTTACCTTTTATAGCACCAAAGAAATATTGGGATATGCACAATAAAAATAAATTTGTTGTTCCTTCTAAAAATAAACCAGAAGGAATGTACAGATTGGCTTTAAGTAAATGGGGAGAACTAAAAGGTTATTATGGTATTCCTAACGAAGACCCTTTAAATGATGATACAACAAGAAAATTAATACATGGGTATCATGCAGCTGTAAGTTATATGGATGCTCAAGTTGGTAAAGTAATGCAAACGTTAGAAGAATTAAACTTGCGCAAAAACACAATGATTATATTTATGAGTGATCATGGCTACAAAATAGGAGAGTATGGTGCTTGGTGTAAACATTCTAATGTGGAAATAGATGTTAGAGTACCTCTAATAATAAGTAGAGAAACTAATTATAAAAAGAGAAATGCTGGTAATGTATCAAATGCATTAGTAGAAAATGTAGATATTTTTGCTACGCTAACAGATATTTGTGGTTTGCCAAATCCTAAATCAGATGGTAAAAGTATAGTACCAGTTTTAGATAAACCTAAGAAAAAATGGGATAAAGTTGCAACAAGTTTATTTGCTAGAGGAACAAAAATTATGGGAGTTACTGCAACAGATGGAAAATGGAGATATACAGAGTGGCGAGATTCTAAAACGCATAAAATTTTACAAGCAGAGTTATACGAACATAAAAACAGTTTATTGTCTTTCGTAAACTTATCAGGTATAAAAAAATATTCTAAAGTAGAAAATAAAATGAAGATGCTTCTGGAAAAACAATTCCCAAGAAATGCACCACCTTTTCCACAAAATGACATACCTAGAAAATAATAGAAAGTTTAAAAAATTTCAATATGGTATACAAAAGTGTTAAAAAACTTTTGGTTACCCTATTTCAGATTTTTAATTTTTTAACCTAAACTATTTTTACCATAGTTAAAACAATGCAAATTATGGTAGATTTAATTCACTTAGACCCAAACTCGGTTGTACCAAAGTATTTACAGATTATTGATGCTATAGTTCATCATATAACTATAGGTAATATTAAAATAGGTGATAAAATTCCATCTATTAATAAACTGAGTCAGGATATTTATTTATCTAGAGATACTGTAGAAAGAGCATACAGCGTATTAAAAAAACGAAAAGTATTAGTTACTGTTCAAGGTAAAGGCACTTATATAGCAGATACTGATTCAATAGCTAAACCAAAAGTTCTATTTTTCGTAAATAAGCTTAGTCCTTATAAAACTAAAATCTTCAATTCATTTATTAACAAATTGGGAGATAATTATAAGGTAGACTTACATAGTTATCATTCTGATGAATCACTATTTTTAGAATTAATGGAGAAATATAAATCTTCATATGACTACTTTGTAATAGCTCCTCATTTTAGAAATAATGACTTAACTCACATAAGTACTACTGAAAAAGTAACCAAGGTGATAAATAAAATACCCAAAGAAAATTTAATTTTATTAGATAATTGTGATTATGATATACAAGGTGACTTTAATGAAGTGTATCAAGATTTTAAAAAGGATATTTTTTCTGCTCTAGAACAGGCTAAAGATAGTTTGGCCAAATATAATAAGCTAACAATTGTATACCCAAGAACTTCTTTTTATCCTTATCCTAAAAGCATTTTAGATGGCTTGCAAAATTATTGTGTCCAAAATAATTTTAAATTTAAAATTATTGAGGAGGTTACTGATGGAACAGAAGTAGAATCTAAAAATTTATTTATAACACTAGAGGATAATGATTTAGTGAAGGTTGTAAATAAAATAAGAAGTAGTAAATATAATCTTGGTAAAGATGTTGGTGTAATTTCTTATAATGATAGTCCATTAAAAAAATTGTTAGGAATAACAGTAATAACTGCTAATTTTGAATCTATGGGCAATCAAGCTGCCAATATTATTTTAGAACAGAAAAAAGGAAAAAGGAAAATTCCTATCAATATTATTAAAAGAGAATCTATGTAAGTACTTTTCTTAGATTAAATAATAAAAGGGAGTCTATTTTTAGGCTTCCTTTTTTTATGAATTTTCTTCTCAATTAAAATGAATTCTTTAATTTAGGACATCATTTAATACTTAAAAGCTTAAATTAGTTTTTAATGAAACAGAAACTATTTTTATTACAATTAATATTTTTTACAAACTGTCTATTTACACAAGTAAGTGACTTTAATTTTAGAAATTTGAATATTTCTGATGGGTTGTCAAACAACACTATTTCATCAATATATGAAGATAAATTTGGGCAAATATGGTTAGGCTCAAATAACGGATTAAATAAATACAATGGAAAAGAATTTACAGTTTACAGAAATATTCCAGGAAATAAATTTAGCATTAGTAATAGTACCGTAAATGATATTCTAGTTGATAAAGATGGATATATATGGGTAGGAACCATCAATGGACTTAATAAATATGATCCAGAGAAAAATCTTTTTACTCGCTATTATAGAAGACCTTCAAATAAATTTTCTTTAACCAATAGCTTAATTATTTGTAGTCTAGAAATGCCTAAAGGTAATATTTGGTTTGGTACAGGAAATGGAGTTTCAATTTATAACAAAAAACAAGAAAGATTTAAACGATTTTTACAAGGCGATTCTAATAAAACTACTCGAGCAATTAATGATATTTATCGAGACAAAAAAAACCGAACTTGGCTAGCTACTAACACAGGTATAATTAAAGTAGTTTTAGATGAAAATAAAAAATTTGTCGTCAAAGAATACACAATTAATCCTAAAAGAACAAACTTTAGTGTTAATAGCATTTTACAAATTACTCCAGATTTAATTGGTCTAGGTACTAAGTTTGATGGCTTTCTATATTTTAATACAAATACAGAAAAATTCATTGAACCAAAAGAACTAGATATACTCAAAATATTGGATGTTAGAGATTTAGAGTTCGATAATGATAAAAATTTGTGGTTAGGTACAAATAAAGGTCTTTTTATAATAACACCTGAAAAGGAAATCATTTCAATAAAAAAAAGAACTCAGAAAGGTAATAAAGGAATCCGTAGTTTCATTAGAAAAATTTATAAAGATAAAAATGGAATAATATGGTTGGGTACTCAAAATCAAGGGGTAATTACATGGGATAAATCATATCAGAATTTTTCACACTTTAAAAATGATAATTTAGATAATAATATTACTATTGATATTGTAACTGATAATAGGAATAATATATATTTTGGTACAGAGGGTGGTGCCATAAATGTGTTAAATCCTAAAGGACAAATCGATGAAATTTACCATATAAATGGTTCGATTAAATCAATTTGCTATTACAAAGGTAAATTATTAATAGGAACACAAAACCAAGGTATTATAACGTATGATATTGAGCTAAACTCAATTCGTAATGATATGATATCTAAAGATTTGAATGGTTTGTTGCAGAATGTTATTATTTATGATATTAAAATAGCTGCTAATAATAAATTACTTATTGGAACCTTTGGAAATGGTCTTGTCACATATAATTTATTAAATAAAAAAATTGAATCTTTTACCAGATCTAGAATTGCAACTAATATCGTTAAAAGTATTGCCATAGATAAAAATGACAATGTAGTAATAGGAGGTCTAGGAGGTGTTACTAAAATAGAATTCAACCATAATAAAGGTCCAGAATTTAACAATTATTTTACTGATAAGATTTTCACAACTTTTAACGTAAATGTAGTATTTAATGATACTAATAATGTTAATTGGGTAGGAACAAACACTAGAGGTTTATTCCGTATTGAAGGAAAAAAAATAGAACACGTTAGAATGCTTGCTCGAAATAAGTTTTCAACAGTTAATTCTATTTTAGAAGATAATAAGGGAAATTTATGGTTAAGTACAGATAGAGGAATTCTAAAATACAATCCAAAAACTAAAAAAAATTTTTTATACAATCAAAACAATATTCTTGTAAATAATGATTTTAGGCCAAATTCAGGTTTAGGTATTGGTAATCAGTTGTATTTTGGACATTTAGATGGTGTTACCACATTTAATCCTGAAAAAATTATTAGAGTAAAGAAGGTTCCAAAAGTTATATTATCAGAATTAAAAATTAAAAATGAAAAAGTTACTATTAATGGAGATGATGGTATATTATTTAAAGATTTGAAATATACTAATGTTTTGAAACTAGATCATTATAACTCTAATTTTTCCATTAGTTATGCGCTTCCAAATTATTTGAATTCTTCTGGTAATAGATATGCTTATCGTTTGCAGGGTTTAGATGATACCTGGATGTATTCCAAACAAACAGAAGCGTTTTTTACACTGCAAAATGCTGGCACCTATGAATTTCAGGTTAAAGGTGCAAATCATGAAAATTTTTGGAATAATAAACCTACTAAAATTAAGATAATTATTCTTCCTGCACCATGGAAAACTTGGTGGGCTTATTCAATATATGTAATACTGCTTTTTTCTGTGTTTTATAGCATTATGTGGTTTGCACAGTCTAAGTCAAGATTAAAAGATAAGTTAGAACTTGAATATATTGCTCATAAAAAAGACGAAGAATTAAACAAAGCAAAACTCCAGTTTTTTACAAACATTTCCCATGAGTTTAGAACTCCATTAACACTTATTACAGCCCCTCTACAGAATATATTAACCAATTTTACAGGTTCAAGTGATACCTACAAAAAATTAAAAATAATTGAAAGTAGCACAAATCATCTGTTAAGATTAATCAATAGATTAATGGATTTTAGAAAGCTAGAAAGTAACCAATTTCAATTAGAAGCTGCTAAAGGAAATATCGTTAAATTTTTACATGAAATCTACTTATCTTTTACAGAACATGCAAAAGACGGAAACTATACCTATACCTTTTTGCCATCAGATGAGGAGATTTTGGTGTATTATGATCGATATAAATTAGAGCGAGTATTTTATAATCTAATTTCAAACGCATTCAGATACACAGATAAAGGAGGAACTATTATTGTGCGTATAAAACAAGAGAATAAAGAAGTTGTAATAGAGGTAGAAGACTCTGGAATTGGTATTTTAGAAGAATACAAAGACAAAATTTTTGATCGTTTTTTTGAAGTTGCTGTACATAAACAATCAAAGGCAGAATATCTTAAAGGTACAGGTATTGGGCTTTCTATAGCTAAGAATATTGTAAAACTGCATCGTGGAGATATTATTGTTGAAAATGTGAAACCTCAAGGAGCAAAATTTTCAGTCAACTTAAAATTAGGTAAAAAGCACCTATCTGAAAAAGAAATTTTAAAAGACTTTAAGAAAAGTGACGATGTTTCCCAGTATGTGACTCAAATAGATGTCTCAGAATATGAAAATAAAGATTTCGAAGAATTAATTTTAGAAGAAAAAACTCATACAATTCTTATTGTTGAAGATAATGTGGTGTTAAGATCCTTCATAAAGGAAATTTTACAGAAAAACTACAATATTCTGCAAGCCGAAAACGGAGAAGAAGCTTTTAGTATGGCTAAAAAACATCTTCCAGATTTAATAATTAGCGATGTTGTTATGCCTAAAATGGTAGGTACAGAATTATGTGCTAAAATAAAGAAAACATTAGCAACAAGCCATATACCTGTTATTTTGTTAACATCAAGAACATCCTTAGTTTACAAGTTTGAAGGCTTAGAAAGTGGAGCTGATGATTACATTACGAAGCCTTTTAATCTAAAAGAGTTCAAACTAAAGATTAAAAATATTTTAGAGTCAAAACAAAATTTAAAAAATAAGTTTATAACAGATAGTAGTTTTGAATCTTTGGATGTTTCTTTGACTTCATTAGATCAAAAATTGTTAGAAAAAGCTTTTCAAATAGTAAAAGATAATATTTCTAATCAAGATTTTAATATTTCTCAGTTTTCGGAAGATTTGGGGGTGAGTCGTTCAATGCTTTTTACTAAAATAAAAGCTTGGGCAGATGCTACTCCTAATGATTTTATACAGGAAATAAGATTAAGTCATGCTGCTGAGCTTTTAGAAATTAATGATCTTAATATTTCAGAAGTGAGTTATAAGGTTGGTTTTAAAAGGCCTAAATATTTTAGCCAATGTTTTAAAAAGAAGTTCGGGTTAACACCATCAGATTATTCTAATAAATTCAACAAAAATGGTGTTTAGAATTTAGCTAGTCTATATACATAACACTACAGGATTATTTTTTAGTTTTTTAAAACTAAGTTTGACTATTATGGCATAAAAGTCAAACCAAAAAATGAAAAAAATACTACTTAGCTTATTGCTGTTAATGTATGTTAGTGAATCTAACGCACAACGTAAAGAAATCAATTTTAACAACAATTGGAATTTTATTTTAAAAGATAATCCATCATTTTCAAAAGAAAAATTTAATGATACTTCATGGCAAAAACTAAACGTTCCACACGATTGGTCGTTTGAAAAAGGTGTAAGAAAAGGTGGAGATCAAGGTCAAGGTGGAGGTTATCACGATGGTGGTATTGGTTGGTACAGAAAATACTTCAACATTAAAAAAGAAAGTCTTTCTAAAATCACTTACATCAATTTTGATGGCGTGTATATGAATAGTGAAGTTTGGATTAATGGGAAATATATTGCTAAAAGACCTTATGGATACATCAGTTTTAGATACGATATTTCTAAATATTTAAAAGAAGGACAAAATACAATTGCTGTTAGAGTAGATAATGCTTTAGAACCTTCTGCAAGATGGTATCATCCTTGTGGAATTTACGCACCAGTAAAATTAATTGAAGTAAACAAAACCCACATTCAACCTAATAGCATTTTTATAAAAACACCTTCTATCACTAAAAATAAAGCGCAAGTTGTGGTTGATGCTGGAATTAATGGAGCAATTAAAAAGTTGAAGTATGAAGTAAAAATCTTTTCTCCAGAAGGAAAAGAATTGACTAATAAATGTGAAAAATTAAATGCATCAAATCCTAGTTATGAATTTGAAATAGAGAATCCACAATTATGGAGTCCAGAAAGTCCAGTTTTATACAAAGCTTTCACTCAAATTTTAAAAGGTAAAAAAGTAATCGACGAAATAGAAACTGCATTCGGATTCAAAACCGTAAAATGGGAAACAAAAACAGGTTTTTGGCTAAATGAAGAAAACGTAAAATTAAAAGGCGTTTGCGAACATTGGGAAGGTGGACCTGTAGGAGGAGCTTGGACAAAGCCTTTGTTACGTTGGAAATTACAGAGCTTAAAAGATATGGGCATCAATGCCATTCGTCCTTCTCATAACCCAACTCCACCAATGTTTTACGATATCTGTGATGAAATTGGGTTGTTAGTAATGGATGAAATTTTTGATGGTTGGCACAAAAAAGCACCTCAAGATTATGGTAAACAAGCTTTTGATGAATGGTGGAAACGTGATGTAAAAGAATGGATTACAAGAGACAGAAACCACGCAAGTATTTTTGTTTGGAGTTTAGGAAACGAAACTCACAGTGATGTTGCCCCAGAAATGGTAGCATTTGGAAGAAGTTTAGACCCAACACGATTGTTTACTTCTGGAGCAGGAAATCCAAAAGATATGGATATTGAAGGTGTAAATGGTGGTTCTGAAACCAAATCATTTATAGATAGTAAAATTCAAAAAGGACTAGAAAAACCATTCATTTCTACAGAAGCACCACATACTTGGCAAACAAGAGGGTACTACAGAACCCAAACTTGGTGGAGAGATAACGAATTACCAGGAACATACGATTTGCCAAATTTAACTGAAAAAGAAATTTTCTTTTACGAAGGCATCAATCCTAAAAATTGGAGAAACAGAAAACAAAGTTTCAATTCGTCTTATGACAATGCAACAGTAAGAGTTTCTGCCAGAAAATATTGGGAAGTTGTACGCGACAACCCTTGGCATAGTGGAAATTTTAGATGGACAGGTTTCGATTATTATGGAGAAGCTGGTTTAGTTCACGGAGGTTTACCTTTTAATTTATTTATGGGTGGTGCTTTAGATGTTGCCGGATTTAAAAAGGATTTGTTTTATTTCTACCAAAGTCAATGGACCAAAGAAACAATGATTCATATGTTGCCTCATTGGTCGCATCCAAGAATGGATAAAGGAACTCTAATTCCTGTTTGGGTATATTCTAATGCAGATGAAGTAGAGTTGTTTTTAAACGGAAAACCCTTAGGAAAAGACAAACCAGGAACTATTTGGAACGAAATGCAATGCGAATGGATGGTACCTTATCAAGAAGGAAAAATAGAAGCTGTTGCATATATTGATGGTAAAGAAGTAAAAAGAACTTCGTTTAGAACTAGTAAGCAACCATCACAACTAAAAACAACTATTCAAAAGTTAGCTGCAGAAGATAGTTTTACGACAAGTTATATCGTTACTTCCGAAAGTTTGGATAAAGATGAGAATCTATATCCTTATGGAGAAAATAAAGTCTATTATAACATTCAAGGTGATGTAAAAACCATTTCTATCGAAAATGGAAATCCGATTGATCCTACAAGTAGAACTAAATCAGATTATAGATCATTATTTTTTGGTAAGACAAGATTGTTTTTAAGAGAAAAACCTAATGCTAAAAAAGCATCAATAATTACAGCATCAATTTTAGGAGACAAAGCATTGTACACTTCAGATTTAATCACAATCGATACAAAAGAAATTTCGATTTTTGGAGGAGATCAATCTTCTAGGATAGAAGTATATTATACAATTAATGGTGATAATCCTGAAAAAAAAGGAACATTGTATACGAAAGCCTTTAAGGTTGCTGATGGAACAACGGTAAAAGTAGTTGTAAAACAAAATGAAAAGGTTGTGTTAACCATGAATGAAACTTTTGGTAAAAACGAAGGTTTATTTTGGGGTGATGAACATTCTAAAGATATGTGGATTGGTAGAGGTGTAAACATTTCTGCAGAAGACGGAATTTTAAAAGGCAGTGCAAAAGCTAGTAGAAACGCAAGACGTTTTAAAGGAACTGGTTTTGTAACTTTTGAGAATAAAGAAGGTTCAGTAGAATTTTACCAAGAAAATGATGGTGAAGGTGGCGATTATAGCATCCGTTTTAGATATATGCACAATAATGAAGGCAAAATGCATCCAATGAAATTGTATGTAAATGATGAGTACATTAGAACATTAAAATTTAAGCCTACTGGCGGATGGGAAAAAGAATGGAAGTTTGTGCCAACCATTATTACATTAAAAGCTGGTGCTAATAGTGTAAGATTGGAGACTACTGGAGAAAGTGGTCCTTATATTGATGAGCTATTTATCGATTAAATTAGTAACTAAAAAAGTGGTTGTTGAAACCTTTTATGACGAAAGCATTTTCAAATATCAATAAAACAGTTCTTATCTTTTTATTAGGTATAACAACCTACGCCCAAACAAATCAAAGGAAGCTTGCTGTTGTAGATTTTGATGCCTTAGGAAAAGAAAAAAAACATCAATCTAAAAAACAGCATAAAAATTTAATTCATCAAGCAAATAAATTATTAAAAAAAGGCTCTTTCTCTGTTGTAAATAAAACAGGAGTTCCCGCAAGTAAAAGCAAACACGATTATTTTAGTATTGGGCCATATTGGTGGCCAAATCCTGATACCGAAAATGGATTGCCTTACATCAGAAAAGATGGAGAAATCAACCCAGAAACGCGAAATAATTTTACGGATTATGTAGAAAAAAACAATTTTATTTCAGCTGTAAAAACCCTTAGTAAAGCTTACTTTTTTAGTGATGATGTTAAATACGCTAACAAAAACATTGAATTGATTACTGCTTGGTTTTTAGATGAAAACACAAAAATGAATCCGAATCTTAATCACGGACAAAGTGTTCCAGGACGTAACGATGGAAGGTGTTTTGGTATTATTGAGATGGGAGATATTGTTGAAGTGATAAAATTTTTAGAAATCGCTAAACAAAGAGAAATGCTCGATTCCAAAACTGAACAAGCGATGATAGACTGGTTTACAAGTTACAGCTCTTGGCTACAAAATAGTAAGTTAGGAAAAGAAGAAGCTACTAGAAAGAATAATCACGCGGTGCATTATGATGCTCAATTACTCAACATTTTAATCTATTTAAATCGAATAGAAGAAGTAAAAACATACCTTTCAACAATTACTAAAGAAAGAATTTTCAGTCAAATAGAACCAGATGGCAGTCAACCTTTAGAATTAGCAAGAACAAAATCATTTTCATATTCAGTAATGAATTTACACGGATTTTTAGAATTGGCAATTCTTGGTAAAAAGGTAGGTATCAATCTTTGGGAAATATCCTCTAAAGATGGCAGAAGTATAAAAAAAGCATATCAATATATGATTCCGTATTTGACCAATCAGAAAGAATGGGAATACAAACAAATTAAGAGTAAAAAATACGCCGAGGAAAAATTAATAAAAGATTTAAAATACATTCAAGAAGAATTTAAGGATGGTTCTTTCAATTACGTTCTAGAGGAGATATCAAAAACAAATACAAAATAATGTTAACGAAAGGTGTAAAAATATGTGTATATATTGTTTTAGTAGTATTGTATTCTTGTAAAATACAAACTACTAAAAAAAACACGGTACATAAAGAAATTGAGGAAGTAAAGGAAGTAAACTTAGAAGAAGGTTTTCAAAATCCACCTCAAGCTTCAAAACCCAGAACTTGGTACCACATCAATAGCGGTAATGCTTCTAAAGAAGGATTTACTAAAGACCTAAAAGCAATTAAAGAGGCAGGTATTGGTGGTGTTTTAGTGTTTAATGTTTCTATGGGTTTGCCAGATGGCGATGTAACATACAATTCACAAGAACATCGAGATATTTTGGCTCATGGAGCAAAAGAGTGCGAAAAGCTTGGGTTGAGTTTTGGAGTACATAATTGCGATGGTTGGACGTCTAGTGGAGGACCTTGGGTAACTCCAGAAAACGCGATGAAGGTAGTTGTTAACAGTCAAGTTATTGCTAAAGGAGGTAAAGAAGTAACCCTAGTATTACCACAACCACCAACAAGACATAATTTTTATAAAGATATTGCTGTAGTTGCGTATCCAACTTTAGAAACAGAATTAATTGATGAAAGTGTAAAACCAATTATTACCTCTTCAGATGCTAATTTTAACGCAGCATTAGCTACAGACCATCAAAGCAATACCTACGCTAATTTAAAAGCAAAAGCTTGGGTGCAGTACGATTATGGAAAAGCACATACCATTCGTTCATTATCTGTTTTTATTAACAAACGTAAAGGAAGATTAAAGCTTTTAAAGTCTGATGATGGAAAAAACTTTACCCTAGTTAGAAAACCAAGAGAAGAGCGTATAGGAAAAGATGAATGTTATTTCTACGAAAGTTTTGCACCAGTAACTGCGCGCTATTTTAGAGTAGAAACCGAATTAGATGCTGGAATTTATGAGATGCAACTTTCGGCAAATCATAATTTAGAGAACTTGCTAGAATATACATCTTATAGAAAGCGCAGAAGACCTACAGGAAATCCTAGTAGTAGTGCATATATCAAAAAAGGCGATATTCTTGTTTTGAGTGATAAAATGGATGAGGCAGGTATTTTAAAAACAAAATTACCAGAAGGAAATTGGACCATTATACGTTTTGGATTTACTGCTTCTAGAGCTACAAACGAACCAGCATCTGATGAAGGCACTGGGCTAGAAGTAGATAAATTCAGTAAAAAGGCGTTAAAACTGCACTACGATGCATTTGTAGGTAAACTCGTTAAAGAAGCAAAAGTAGATGCACCAAATGCGTTACAATATGTAGAAATTGATAGTTACGAAGTGGGACCACAAAATTGGACTGACGACATGGAAAAACTTTTTCAAGAACGTTTTGGCTACGACTTTACGCCATTTTTACTAATGTATGCTGGCAAATATGTAGACAATAACGAAACTATTGATGGGGTTTTCTGGGATATGAAACAATTGGTAAGTGATTTAATGACCACGAATTATTTTGATTATTTCACAGAGTTATGCCATCAAGATGGACTCATCTCTTATATAGAACCTTATGGCTTTGTAGGACCTTTTAATAGTTTAGACGCAGGTAGAAGTGCTGATATTCCTATGGGAGAATTTTGGTTAGGGAAACCCAATAAACATAAACGTGCAGCTGTGTCTTCTGGACATATTTACGGAAAAAATGTCATTTCTGCAGAAGCGTTTACAAGTACAAAGTTAAATTGGAGTTTTCATCCAGCTTTAGCCAAACAAAAAGGAGATTACGAATGGACAAACGGTATTAACGAATACATGTTTCATCGTTTTGCACATCAATCTAATACCCATGTAAAACCAGGAATGAGTATGAGTTTTGTAGGATCGCATATAGATCGTACACAAACTTGGTGGGACAATGCAGGTCATGAATGGTTTACCTATTTGGCAAGAGGTTCTTATATGTTACGTCAGGGAAACCCTGTACTAGATCTTTTGGTTTTTGTGGGAGATAGAGCTCCAAGTCATGTGATTCATTCCAACCAAATCCGTCCAAAATTACCAGCATCTTATAAATACGATTGTGTAAATGCAGATGTTATTATCAACGGTTTAAAAGTAGAGGATGGAAGATTAAAGTTACCTAACGGAATTACTTACAATGCATTGGCTTTACAAAAAAATGACATCATCAACTTAGAAACCCTAAGAGGCGTGCACAAACTCGCTCAACAAGGCGCTTTAATTGTTGGAAGAAAACCTAAAAAATTAGGAGGATATTTGGTAACAGAAGACATGCAAACCGAATTTAAAACCTTAGTAAATGATATTTGGTCTCGAAAAACGACGTACAGTCAAGGTGAGTGGGAACAGATTTTTAAAGAAAATAACATTCAAAAAGATTTGATAGTTGAAGGGCAACCCGATTTTAACTTCTACCACAGACGAACTGAAAAAGAGGATATTTATTTTATTTACAATCATAACTTAGAACAATCAGAAACGTTAAACTGTAGCTTTTTAGTGGATGGTAAAGTACCAGAACTTTGGGATGCGGAAACAGGCGAGATTACCAAATTGGTGGAGTTTACCAGTGCTAATGGAAGAACAGATGTTTCCTTAGAGATGAACCCACGGGAATCGGTTTTTGTAGTATTTAAAGAGGAAAAAAATAAGCGACCTAAACTAGTAGATCAGTCGCCTCAAAATTTACCAAAACCATCTTATAGTTTAGATGAAAAAAATAATTTACAAATGGAGGTGTACCAAAATGGACGTTATACTGCATTAGTAAACGGTTCTGAGAAGTGGAATAGTAATGTAAATGACATTTCTAAACCAATTGCTATTAATGGGAATTGGGAAATTAATTTTAGAGAAGAAGACAATTACAAAGCAACACTAAATACTAATACTTTATTCGATTGGACGACCCATGAAACAGAACAAATAAAGCATTATTCTGGAACAGCAATTTATAAAACCACATTTCATATTGATAGCGGTGTATTGGATTCCGATAAAAAGTTCCAACTAAATCTAGGGAAGGTTAATGTGATTGCAAAAGTAATTTTAAACGAAAAAGAAATTGGGGTAAGTTGGATAGCACCTCATAACTTAGATATTACAAATGCAATAAAGCAAGGAACTAACGAATTACGAATAGAAGTTACAAACCAATGGACCAACCGTTTAATTGGAGATGAAAAATTACCCAACCAAACAGGGTATTACATAAGAAGAGGGAAACCAGGTTATGGAGATTCAAATTTTAGAGGAGATATGGAAAAAATGCCAGAATGGTTTAGAAAAAACCAGCCACTTCCAGAAGGACCACGCACTACGTTTAGTGTTTATTCATTTCAAAAGCCAACAGATCAATTATTGCCTTCAGGTTTGTTAGGACCTGTTACCATTTCAACTTCAAAAATTATTAAAAAGAAAAAGAGTAACTAATGAAAAATACAAGCTTCATCCTTTTTATATTAATGTATTTCTGCTTTGGAAGTTGCACCGAAAATACTCCTAAAACGTTAACTTTAGAAGAAGGTTTTCAAAATCCACCAAACCAAGCAAAAGCAAGAACTTGGTGGCATTGGATTAGCGGAAATGTTTCTAAATCTGGAATTACCAAAGATTTAGAAGCCATGAAGCAAGTCGGTATTCAACAAGCACAGCTTTTTAATGTGCATTTAGGTTTTCCGCAAGGACCTGTTAAGTATTTGAGTGATGAATGGTTAGATTTATTTGAATATTCGGCACAAGAAGCCAAACGCTTAGGTTTAGAATTGGCATTTCACAATAGTGCAGGTTGGTCATCTTCAGGTGGACCATGGGTTACTCCAGAACATGCAATGCAAACCGTGGTTTCTACTGAAATAGTAGTTTCAGGAAATCAGACTTTTAAAGACAAACTACCACAACCAAAAACAAAATTTAATTACTATAAAGATATTGCTGTCTTAGCATTTCCAAAACCCAAACAAGCCATAAAAATTGATGGTTTAGATTATAAAATGCTTTCAGAACGCATTCGAAATCATTTGTTACCTGATAAAAAAGTGATTTCGGCAGAAGCTATCATTCAAAAAGAAGCGATTGTTAATTTGACTTCAAAATTATCAGAAGATGGAGTTTTAGAGTGGAACGTTCCTAAAGGGGATTGGGTAGTTTTACGTTTAGGACACACACCAATTGGCACAACCAACAGACCAGCACCACCAGAAGCCAAAGGCTTGGAGGTAGATAAAATGAGCAAAAAAGCAGTAGATGCGTATTGGGAAGCTGGTGTACAGCCCATTATTAATAAATTAGGAGATTTCATAGGAACTACCGTTAACAATTGTATCATTGATAGTTATGAAGTAGAAACTCAAAATTGGACTACAGGTTTTGATGCTCAATTTGAAAATTTAAGAGGCTACGATTTAGTAGCATACTTACCTACTTTAGCAGGGTATTACGTAGAAAGTGGAGAAGTTTCAGAACGTTTTCTTTGGGATTTTAGAAGAACCATTGGCGATTTGATTGCAGCCAATTACTACGGGCATTTTAGAGAATTATGCCATAAAAATAATTTAACGTTTTCTGTAGAACCGTATTGGGGACCTTTTGATAATATGCAAGTAGGTGCCAAAGGCGATATTGTGATGTGCGAATTTTGGAGTGGAGGTTATCCGTTTTTTGATTCAGCTAAATTTGTATCATCTATAGCGCATTTAAATGGTAGCAGCATTGTTGGTGCAGAATCATTTACAGGTATTGGCGGATGGGACAAACACCCAGCACAATTAAAATCGATAGGAGATCAAGCTTGGGCAGAAGGAATCAACCGATTTATTTTTCATACGTATGTTCATCAACCTTGGGATGTAGCACCTGGTTTGGCGTTGAGTTATCATGGTTTTGATTTTAACCGCTTGAATACATGGTGGACGCAAAGTAAAGCCTATATGGATTATATAGCACGTTCTCAGTATCTATTACAACAAGGTAAAAATGTAGCTGATGTATTGGTATTTACAGGAGAATCATCTCCAAACACCGCATTTTTAAAGCCAGAAATCAAACAAATGGGCTTCGATTATGATTTGATTGGAGCTAACAAACTAAAAGAGTTAACCGTTACAAACGGGATAATACATTCATCCGTTGGTAATACTTACGAGTTATTGGTACTGCCAAATTCTGAATTTATAAAACCAGAAACACTAAAAAAAGTAAAAGAATTAGTGGATGGTGGCGCAAAAGTAATTGGTAAAAAGCCAATACAATCGCCTAGTTTAACCAATTATCCCAATTGTGATGAAACTGTTACAACACAGGTTGAAGCCCTATGGACAAAAGGCTTGGTAAAAGAAACTTCCCTTGAGGCTACTTTAGAGGAGAAAACTCCCGATTTTAAAATTGAAAGTAGTGACTACACAGATTTGAGTTTCATCCATAGAAAAACAAAGGATGCCGATATTTATTTTATCGCGAATACTAGAAAAGAAGCTAGAGATATTGTGGTGCGTTTTAGAGTTTCAGGAAAGCAACCAGAACTATGGGATACTGAAAAAGGCACAATAAAAGATTTGGTGGTATTCAGAGAAAATAAAGATGGAACAACTACGGTGCCTTTAGCTTTAGGGATGGAACAATCTGTAATTGTTGTCTTTAAAAAACCTGTTAATGCTAAACACATCATAAAAGTTTCAACAGAAATAGAGCCTTATAAATCCGAACCACTTTCTAATCTAGAAATTGTAAAAGCTGAATACGGCACCTTTTTGCAAGAAGGGTTGATAGATATTACTGATAAAGTTTCCAAAACAGTTAAAAATGGAAAACTCGATTTTAGAATGACAAGAGCTTTTTGTGATTGCGATCCTGCTATGGGTTACAAAAAGGAGTTTCGAATGGAGTATCAAATAGGGAACACTAAAAAGCAGATTTATGCAGAAGAACGAGAATATATTACAATTGATGCCGGAAATAAACCGTTAAAAATCTTAAAGGCTGTTTTTGGAAAATTTAAAGGAGGAACAATTGGTATTCCTGAGAATTACAAAACGTTTGATGTAACCGATAAAATACAAAACTTAGTGACGTCAGGAACTTATGATATTTTGGTATCTCATCAATTAATTGATAACAAAACTCCTGAAGGAGATAAAACTGTTTTAAAAATTATGTATAAAACTGATGGAGAAGAACGCACAATGTTTATTCCAAAAGGACAACTTTTAAAATTATCAAAAGATGTAGCAATACCAAAATTAGAATTTAAAAATGATATAATTACTTGGATAACGCCTTATACAGGAAAGTTAAATTACCAATTGGCATCAGGAGAAACAAAAACAGCAGCCCTAAAATCGGTTTCAAAACCAATGGAGCTATCAGGAGCTTGGGAAGTTTCTTTTCCAATAAATTCTGAAACTACAAAAAAAGAATCATTTTCCAGTTTAATATCTTGGACAGATGCGAAAGAAGAAGCTATTAAACATTTTTCAGGAACAGCATCTTATAAGAAAGACTTTTTCTTGTCTGAAGAAATACTTCAATCGAATAAAAAGATGACTTTAGATTTAGGAAGTGTTTCAGTTATTGCTGAAGTTATTATTAATGGTAAAAATGCTGGTGTATTGTGGAAAGCACCTTTTAGAATCCCTATTGATGAATTTGTAACAAAAGGTAAGAATACTATAGAAGTAAAAGTGACCAATTTATGGCCAAATCGATTAATTGGTGATGAAAAAGAGCCTTTAGATTACGAGCGTAGAGGTAATAAAACCAAGACACTTCCAGATTGGTTATCAAATGCAGAATTTCGTGATTCCAAAAGACAAACTTTTGCTTCATGGAAGCATTGGAAAAAAGATGATGAATTAAAAACGTCAGGGTTATTGGGGCCTGTGAATATAAATGTTTTTAAATTAAAGCACTTAAAATAAGTTCAACTTTTTAAATTTAAATGAATGCTAAAACCAAATAGAAATTGGTTGCTTGTAAGATAAAAAACACATTATTATACAGGTTCAAAACTGAGAAACGGCAATCAATAATTTTACAAAATACTTCGTCAAGGACTACAGGATACTTAAGGATAGTTTAGTCAACTTATCGTTTTAAATTCGATATCTCGACTATTGTGAATGTTTTTTTGAAAGAGATTTCCACATAATTGCTAAAAATAGACGTTAAATTAAATAGTAAAGATTGATTTTGTCAAAATCTGATGAAAATAAAATTCTTTTCTGAAAACATTAGACCAACCAAAATCAATTTTTTTAATAAATTAAATTTCATCAAATGAAAAAAATCCTATTCTTATTAATTTTGGTGCAAAGTTTTGTTGCAACATCACAATCTTTAGAACATCCTGTTATTTGGACCACTGCAGCCGAAAAACCAGCAATTTTACAAAAAATTCAAAATTATGATTGGGCAAGTACCATTGTATCTCAAGTAAGAGGGCTTGTAGATGCTAAAGTAAATGCTCATATTTCCAATCCAGCAGCATTTTTAAATACTATTCCAGCATTAGCCGCAGACGATAACGTATCTGAAGCAAATGCAGGTTCTGCCATTTCAGGACATGCTTCAATTTTAAATCACGCATCATACGCAGCTATGGTGTATTATCTTTCTGGAGAAGAGAAATATGCCCAATTTGCTGCAGATGTTTTGTGGTATTACATAGAAGAACTTGCTCCACGAACACCAGATAAGACTGCAATGAGCGGTAATTACTTTGCAGATCCTAGAACAGGCTATTTGCAATTTGCGATTGCTTACGATTTTATGGTGAATTATTTAAAGAAACCGGAAACCAGAGTGTATCAAATAGCTTCAGGAAATAAAATTCCTTTTGATAATGTTAAGGCACAAAAAGCAGTACACAATATTGCAGTAAATGCTCTAGGAGAATTCACAGGTCAAGATACCAGATATGGTAGAGTAGTTAGTAATCACCCTATTTTAACTGCACCAGGTTCTTTATTTACCATACTTTGTGTAGAGGATGATGCAGAAAGAGAAAGATTGTTTACTATTTTTTGGGAAACAGGGACAAAACGTCAAAATTCTTTTACCAAAACTGTTCTACCAATATTTGGAGAACAAGGAATTTGGCCAGAACCTATAAGCTATAGTTTTATGCCCAATGTAACTATGGTACTAAATTTAGTTGATCGTTTAAAGCCAGAATTAAACGTTTTGAACAATTACACAAAAATATTAGACGGAAATTTTCTATTTGATAATTTAAGGCATCCTAACAGGACTTTTGTACGATTTGGCGATTCTAAAAGATACAGTGATCAAACAAGAAAAATTTACAGATATACACACAATTTTGCATCAAGAAAGGGATTAAGCGACTATGTTCAAAAAGCAGAAATAGCATTAAGACAAGGATATGACGCTGTTGGAGGTTATACACCAAACATCAAAATAAGTACATATGAAAACGTAGATGCTTTTGAACAATTATTCTGGGCTACAGATATACCTAAAACTATAGATGGAGAAATTGATTTTGAAAAACCAACCGTTATTATCAAACACGCAGGAGTAGCATTGCAACGTAATTTAGTAAAAGAAAATAACGAAGATTACGGTCTTAGTGGTATTATTGGAGGTGCACATTATGTGCATTCTCATGCTACAGGAATTACGATGGAATTGTATGGAGCGAATTATATTATGGCTCCTGGTGCAGGGTTACCCAAAACAGTTGCAGAAAGGAAATTACCAGAACACACAAATTATTTTTGGAGACATGCAGGAAATAACACAATGATTGTAAACGGGACTACGCACGGTATTCAACCTGGTTCTTGGAATTCAGATTCTTATTTATGGATGAATACTACTGTTAATGAAGCTGCGGAACCAAAACATTTGGAAGATCCTATAAACTCTAATTTTAGTTTTGCTACTCAATTTTTAGATGATAAAGTAAATAACGATCAACAAAAAAGAACCTTAAGTACAATTAGAACCAGTGAAACTACAGGTTATTATTTTGATATGTTCCGTTCAAAATCTTTAGGAGAAAATAATTTTCATGATTACATATATCATAATATAGGTGATGTAACGAATGTAATGACAATGGATGGAACTGAATTAGCGGTTTCCTCAACAAATAGATATCAAAATGACATTGGAGATTTACAAAAATCTCCAGGTTGGCGATTTTTTGAAGACACCAAAGTTACGCAAGCTACAGATGCTGCAATACAGGTTCGTTTCGATTTGAATGAAACCAATACCTATATGAATATGTTTGCTCCATCTGGAGTTTCTAGAGAATACACTAAAGCTTTAGGGCCTGCAACTCGTGAAGCTAAAGGAGGATACATAAATAAAAAAACACAAATTCTTGCCATAAGACAACAAGGAGAAGCTTGGGACAAACCGTATGTCCATATTTTTGAACCTTCTAAATCTATAAATACAAGTGTAAAATCCGTAGAACATTTATACAGAGATAATGTAATTGTAGGAGCTAAAGTAGAAAGTCAAATAGGTGATAAGGTAATTGTAGATTATATCCTTACACAAGAAGATCCTACAAAAGTACTTAATATTGCTAGTTTAGGTATCAATTTTACGGGTCACTTTGCAATTATACGTCGTGAACAAGATCTTGAAAAAGCTTTAATTACTCTATATATAGGTAAGGGTAAAAGTCTTTCTTTTGGAGAACATTCGTTACAAGTAGGTGATGAAAATAAAGGACAAAAGATTATTGAAGTGGCAGTTGATAATAGTAGAGTTCTTGGATTTAAAAATCTTGTAAATAATCAAGAATTTGCTAAAGGTGCAGATGTAACAGTTGAAGCATTGGTAGGTACAGATTTTACAGAAGCTACATTATATGTAAATAATACGAATGTCGGTAAAAAAACAGCAGCTCCATTTGTTTGGTCTTCTATACCTGAATTAACAAACTTAACAGAACTTAACTATGTACTTAAAATTGAAGCTAAAGGTGCACAAGGTAATGTTGTGGAAAGATCATTAACCATTGTAACACCTAATCAGTGGGCTTATACTTCAGATAATCAACCACATTCTGTTCCCGGAAAAATAGAATTTGAACATTATGATAATGGAGGAATTGATATTGCGTATTGGGACAAGAAAAATCAAAATAGTTCATCCTTTAGACCCAATGAAATGGTAGATATTAGCACTAACGGTCAGATAGTGAGAGATATAAAAAATGGAGAGTGGTTAGAATATACTATCGATGTTACCCAGTCAGGAAATTACGAATTAGAGGTTATACATCAAACAAGAAGAAGTCCAGCATTTAAGCAACTTACAGTTTCCTTTCCAGATGAAAATAAAACATTTTTAAGTGATGTGATCTTAACCAATACAGGATCTGGTGCATACTTAACAGAATCTATTGGAAGATTTGATATGGAAGCAGGACAGCATGTGCTAAGGTTTAGTATGTTAAATTTTGGTTTCGATTTAGATTCTTTTGAGTTAAAATTAAAAAGTCTTTCGGTATCAGATATCCAAAATGAAGATAAATTTAATATAAATGTATTTCCAAATCCAACAAGTCATTCATTTACAGTAAAAGTGAATAAATCTAATTGGAAAAACGTAAGCATTTATAATGTTCTTGGTAGAAGAGTTTATACGAATAACAAGATTCAAAACGAATTAACGATTAATACTCAAGAATATAAATTGGCTAGTGGTATGTATTTTATAGTTGTTGAGGGTGATCAAGGAAATCAATTTACAAAAAAAATAGTCGTAAAATAATGATTATTAGGCTCTATATAATTTTATTATTCTTAGGTTTCATCCTATGGGGCTGTAAGTCAAATAAAAATGACTTACAAGGCAATGATGTAGAAAATCAAATGGTAGATTATTTTGCAGATAATGGATTTGGAAATGCTGTTGCGATTGTGCAACATCCAGCAGGAGTTTATCACCAAGGCATTACTTATGTAGCTTACCAAGGTGCCTTAGAAGACCCTTATGTAGCCTCTTATAACCATACAACTAAAGAATGGAAAGGTCCATTTAAGGCAGGAATAAGTGAAATGGGTAAAGATCCAAATCGAAAGAAAAAGATAGATAATCATGGCAAGCCTGCGATTCTTATTGATGATGCTGGTTATATTCATATCGCTTATGGAGGTCATGGAGGAACTCCCTCAGATGGAAACAATCCTTTAGGAAATCACCATTATGGAAAAAACCTACACGCAGTTTCTAAAAAACCTTTAGATATTTCTGCTTGGGAAACCTTAAATAATATTTCCATATTTGGTACATACAGCCAGTTTGTAAAAATGGATAATGGCGATATTTATTTGTTTTATCGTCATGGAGCGCATAGAAGCAATTGGGTATATCAAAAGTCTACAGATAATGGAGTTACTTTCAACGAGCCAGTTTCGTTTTTAAAACATAAACGTCAGCAAAATATCGAAGCCGAAGATTC
>Ga0209136_1000385_pt1 | contig 31661 bp, 30 predicted proteins | sample SaaInl0LU_22_DNA_FD_184640 | JGI IMG/M metagenome (GOLD analysis project Ga0209136, IMG submission 184640) | Marine microbial communities from expanding oxygen minimum zones in the Saanich Inlet - ESP_90LU_22_DNA (SPAdes) (version 2) | ecosystem: Environmental > Aquatic > Marine > Intertidal... | reverse complement strand
AAGCGCTCGTGCTCGCTAGAAAGCAAGGAAACAAAATTTTGGTTAGAAGTGACGACGCCGAGAACTTGAAAAAGAATATTGAGAGGAACATGAGTTGAAACTTCACATTGCAACTGACCACGCAGGTATGGAACTTAGCCAATTTCTAATTTCGGAACTCAGAGACCTTGGGCACGAGGTCAATGATCACGGTCCAACTGATTACGATCCATTGGATGACTATCCGGGTTTTTGCATCGCAGCCGCAATAGCGGTTGCCAGCGATTGGGAAGCTGGTGAACAATCACTGGGTATTGTCCTTGGCGGAAGCGGTAACGGTGAGCAGATGGCCGCAAACAAGGTAAACGGAATTAGAGCAGCACTGATTTGGAATGAATCAACAGCAAAACTCGCTCGAGAACACAATGACGCGAATGTTTGCGCGGTGGGAGCGAGACAGCACAGTCAGGAAGAGGTGCTGGAACTCATCAAGCACTTCATTGCTGAGCCGTTTAGCAACGAAGATCGACACGTCAGACGAATTGGCAAGATAGCCACATACGAGAACACCGGAGAGGTGCTCTACTAATTGCCAGAGGGTCATTCCGTCTATCGCCACGCAAAAAAACTAAATGAGCTTTTTGCTGGCAAGCAACTTGAGGTCATGTCGCCGCAAGGACGGTTTGCCGAGGGAGCCAAATTGCTCAGCGGGCATGAATTAGTCAAGGCTAAATCTCACGGCAAGCAACTTTTTGTGAAATTTGAAAACAAACTGGAGCTTCGAGTGCATTTGGGCATTTATGGCAAGTGGGGGTTTAGAAGCTTTGACCAAAACCCTCCGGAACCCGTGGGTCAGGTGAGACTTAGGTTGCTATCGGAGAATAATTTGGCAGACCTCAGAGGCCCAACCGCATGTGAAGTTTTGACACCGCCAGAGGCCAAGCAAATACTCAAAAAACTGGGACCGGATCCACTGCATGTTGACCCGAAGGGAATTAGAAAAGAAGAATTTATCCAAAGGGTTCAGAAATCCCAGGTGAGCATCGGTCAACTCTTGATGAACCAAGAAATCATTGCCGGCATTGGAAATGTTTATCGAGCGGAGCTTTTGTTCAGAGCGGGGCAGTCCCCATTCACGCCCGGAAAGAACGTTTCTGAAGAGACTCTGGAAACCATTTGGACAGATGCGCAAAGGCTAATGAGAATAGGCGTCAAAAAAGGCATCATGCTGACTCGAGAAGAAAAATTGCGCGGGAGACCGAAGGTTGCCGACCGGTATTACGTTTACAAAAGGCAAGGTCTTCGTTGTCGAGAGTGTTCCGGACTTGTGTCAATTAGCTTGATGCAAGCTAGGAAACTTTATTGGTGCGAAGCCTGTCAGGGCTGAAATGGAGCGGATGACGGGAATCGAACCCGCACCATCAGTTTGGAAGACTGAGGCTCTACCATTGAGCTACATCCGCAGGGCAGAACTCCATAATAGTACGCTAGACTTCTGAAGGTTGAAATCGAGTAAGATTTCAACTTGATCCGGGGTGTAGCGTAGTGGCTAGCGCACCTGCTTTGGGAGCAGGGGATCGCAGGTTCGAGTCCTGTCACCCCGACTGAAAATCAAAACCCAATCAGGAGAATCTTGAAAACTAACGTTGACCGAATTAAGCCCACTCGTGCAAAAATCACCTTCGAAGTCACCCCCGAGGAATTCAAGCCTGCAATGGACAGAGCGTATGACGAGATCGCATCACAGGTAAATATTCCGGGTTTCCGTAAGGGTAAAGTCCCTGCTGCCATCTTGGACCAGCGCGTTGGCAGAGGGGCGATTATCGGTCAGGCAATCAATGACAACTTGGATGAGTTTTACCGCCAGGCACTGGAGGAGACCGGTCTGTCTCCGCTGGGTCAGCCGTCGGCCGATGTAAAAAGTTCTCCGGACGAGAAGACTCTGGAGGGAAACCTAGAGGTCGAGGTTGAAGTAGAGGTCCGTCCAGAAATCACTCTTAAGGATTACAAGGGTCTTGAGCTAGAGGTTGACGAAGCAAAGGTCTCGAAAAAAGACGTAGACGCCGAGCTAGAAGCGCTTCAAGCACGTTTTGGTTCACTGGTCACAGTTGACCGCCCAGCCAAAACCGGAGATTTCACATCCATTGATTTAAAAGCCAGTATTGATGGCGAATTAATTGACGAGGCTGAGGGAATTAGTTACGAAATCGGCTCCGGAAACTTACTTGATGGAACCGACGAGGCACTGTTGACGCTCACCGCCGGAGAGTCCACAACCTTTAAGTCAGTTTTGGTCGGCGGAGATCACGCCGGCAAAGAAGCTGAGGTAAATGTCACCCTGCAAAGCGTGAAGGAACGCGACCTACCAAAAGCGGATGATGATTTTGCGCAACTTGCGAGTGAATTTGACACCCTTGAGGAGCTAAGAAAAGACCTCGAGCAGAAAGCCTTGGAGGGAATGGCCCAGAAGCAGCGGGTGCAGGCCAGAGAAAAGGCACTGGATAAGTTGATTGCGACTGTCGATGTGCCATTGAGCGAAGAGGTAATTGAACGAGAAGTTCACAGCCACCTTGAAGGCGAGGGAAGACTTGAGGATGACAAGCACCGCGCCGAGGTTGTTGAAGAAAGTGAGAAATCTTTTAGGTCGCAGATGATTCTGGATGAAATCGCAAAGGTCGAGGACATCAAGCCTGAGGATCAAGAGTTGATTAATTACTTGGTCGAAAGCGCAACTCAGTATGGAATGCAGCCCAATGACTTTATTCAGACCATTAGTCAAAACGGCCAGATCGGCATGTTTGCTTCAGAACTCTCGAGGCGCAAGGCTTTAGATTTCTTGGTTGACAACGCGAAAATTGTTGATGGCAAAGGTAAAGCCATCAAATTCGAAAAAGCTGAGGACAAAGACAGCTAAACGCCACAAGCGAACAGGGGAGAATTCTCGCTCATTAGTTGGTTAGCTAGGGATAGTTATTTCCAGCGAGGAGAATTAATGACCACCCAAATGACTCCACCGCAGTCAGTATTTGATCGTTTGCTAAAAGACCGAATTATTTGGCTTGGAAGCGATGTCCGCGATGACAACGCCAACGAGATAGCGGCGAAGATGCTTCTACTGGCCGCCGAGGACAGTGAACGCGATATTTACCTGTACATAAATTCTCCCGGTGGTTCAATCACTGCTGGCATGGCAATTTATGACACCATGCAGTACGTTCCCAACGACATCGTTACCGTTGGTATTGGAATGGCCGCCTCCATGGGACAGTTTTTGCTCTCCAGCGGAACCAAGGGCAAGCGTTATGCAACCCCCAACACGCGAGTTTTGCTTCACCAGCCCCTTGGAGGATTTGGTGGAACAGCGAGCGATATTCAAACTCAGGCAGAACTGATTAATTCAATGAAGCGCCAATTGGCCACGATAACCGCTGAACAAACCGGCAAGACTGTTGAGCAGATTATTGCCGATGGTGACCGTGACCGCTGGTTCACAGCAGACGAAGCCTTGGAGTATGGCTTTATCGACCACATTCAGACTTTTGCAACACCCATTACCGGCGTCGGAGGAGAAAAATGAGCTACCTAGAAAACTCAAGGGGCGAGAAGGTGTCTCTTCCACAGTCCAGGTACATTCTTCCTGAGTTCGAGGAGCGCACCAGTTACGGCTTCAAACGCCACAACCCCTACACAAAGCTGTTTGAGGATCGCATCGTATTTCTAGGCGTGCAGGTTGATGACGCAAGCGCCGATGATGTCATGGCTCAGCTGTTGGTTTTGGAATCACAGGATCCAGACCGTGACATCACGATGTATATCAATTCGCCAGGTGGCTCATTCACCGCGCTCACCGCAATTTATGACACCATGCAGTACATCAAGCCAAACATTCAAACTGTTTGTTTGGGACAAGCTGCAAGCGCCGCCGCAGTTCTGCTAGCAGCGGGCGCCCCGGGAAAGCGATTGGCTTTGCCAAATGCTCGAGTGCTCATTCACCAGCCAGCGAGCGGCGGGGGAGGCCAGGGTCAGGCCAGTGATATCGAAATTCAAGCCCGCGAGATTATGCGCATGCGTGAGTGGTTAGAAAAGACACTCAGCGACCACACTGGAAGAAGCATTGAGCAGGTGAACAAGGATATTGACCGAGACAAAATTCTCACCGCAGAGGAAGCACTCGAGTACGGAATCATCGATCAGGTGCTCTCAAGCAGAAAACCAGTCCTAGGGCGCTAGTTCAAAACTCCGCAGCCTAAATCCATAACGTCGGTATTGGTAGATAGTGTTAAACCATGACCACTTTGGGAGAAAGCTCGGAGCTTTTAAAGTGCTCTTTCTGCGGAAAGAGCCAAAAACAGGTTAGAAAACTCATCGCCGGTGGCGGGGTGTATATCTGCGATGAATGTATCGAGCTATGCAACGAGATAATTGAAGAAGAGCTCGGCAAGGCTGAAAAGCCTGAGGGTTTGCAAGAGGAGCTTCCCAAGCCCAAAGAAATCAAGGCATTTCTCGACGAGTATGTAATCGGTCAAGATCAAGCAAAAAAGCAACTCGCGGTGGCGGTTTACAACCACTACAAGCGTGTCAGAGCAGGCGGCACTCTATCCAGGGCTGGCAAAAACAGAGACGATGTAGAGATAGCCAAATCAAATATCTTGATGATGGGCCCAACCGGCTGCGGAAAGACCTATTTGGCACAGACCCTGGCAAAAATGCTAGATGTTCCGTTCGCAGTAGCCGACGCAACCGCTTTGACTGAGGCGGGCTATGTCGGTGAGGATGTAGAAAACATTTTGCTGAAACTGTTGCAGGCAGCAGATTTTGACGTGAAAAAAGCCGAAATGGGCATCATCTATATCGACGAAATCGACAAAATTTCCAAAAAGAGCGAAAACCCATCCATCACCCGCGATGTTTCGGGCGAGGGTGTGCAGCAAGCGCTTCTCAAAATCCTTGAGGGGAGCGTGGCTTCCGTGCCTCCGCAGGGCGGCAGAAAACACCCTCAGCAGGAATTCATCTCGCTTGATACAAAAAATGTACTATTTATTGTTGCCGGAGCTTTCGCCGGTCTAGATTCAATTGTTGGCGAAAGAGTCGGCAAAAAAGGGATTGGCTTCAACTCGCCTTTGAAAGAGAAGACTGACGAGGCGGAGATTTTCAACCAGGTTCAACCAGAGGACCTTCGCAAATTCGGCCTCATTCCAGAATTCATTGGTCGACTTCCAGTCGTAACAACTGTGAACCAACTCGGTAAAGATGCATTAATCGCAATTCTCAGTGAGCCAAAGAATGCACTAACGAAGCAGTACCAAAAAATGTTTGAGATAGATGGATTTGAACTCGAATTCACCGAAGATGCCTTGGAGCTAATCGCCGAAAAAGCAATTGAGCGAGAAACTGGGGCAAGAGGTTTGAGAGCTATCTTAGAGGAAACTCTTTCACCGCTAATGTTTGAATTGCCAAGCCTTGAAAAGCAGGGAAAAGTCCTTGTCGATCAGTCGGTGGTAAACGGCGAGCAACCGAAGGTCATCCCGTTCCCAGAAAAGAAGCAATCGGCTAGCTGAACACTACGGAGCTCAGCTGATACTCACCCTCGGCTATTTCAAGCTCTGAAATTCGCCCCACTAGCTTCAAGTCGTCAGCCAGTCCCTTTGCATATTCCAAGTCATTTGCTGGAACTGTAAGTTTGGCGGACTGAATTTCTGCCTTCATAGAGAGCTTCTGGTCACTCTTGGTCTTTCGAATAACGGCAATCGCTTTCGAGAGAACCTGCAAATAGTGCTTGTCACCGGTGTCTCCCAGCTCTTCAACAGTTGGCCATGCGGCGCTGTGAACTGAGCCATCCTGCCACCAGCTCCACATCTCCTCAGTTGCGAACGGAATAAATGGCGCCAGCAATCTATTCAAGCTTGCCAATGCAATTCTCAGGGTGGTGACTGCCGACGCCTGTGACTGCTGATCGCCTGCGTAAGCCCGGTCTTTAACGCTTTCTAGGTAGTCATCGGTAAAGGTCCAGAAGAAGCTCTCAGTCAACTCCAAAGCCCTTGTGTGGTCATACCTTTCAAGTGCCTCTGAGGATTTCTCGATGACTTCGGCCAATTCGGCAAGCAAACCTCTGTCGATTTCGTTGGTGGGTTTGGTCTCAGCGTCCGGTAATTCAAAACCTAGGGCAAATTTCCCCGCGTTGAGCAGCTTTAGCGCGAGCCTTCGCCCGATCTTCATCTGACCCTCATCGAATGCTGTATCGGTTCCAAGTCTTGCGCTGGCAGCCCAATACCTCACCCCATCCGAACCGTGGTCTTTGAGAAGTTGGTCTGGAACGACCACATTTCCTTTACTCTTGGACATTTTCTTTCGGTCTGGGTCGAGGATCCAGCCGGAAATCGCTGCATGTTTCCAAGGTAGCTCGCCGTGCTCGAGCTCTGAGCGAACCAATGTTGAAAACAGCCACGTGCGAATAATGTCTTGGCCCTGAGGGCGAAGATCGTACGGGAAGATTTTTTCGAATAGCTCGGGATTGTCAATCCAACCAGCTGCTAGTTGCGGCGTGAGCGAAGAAGTCGCCCACGTGTCCATGATGTCTTTTTCGCCTTCAAATCCGCCCGGCTGCCCTCGTTGGTCCGCTGTATATCCTTTTGGCACATCCGATGAGGGGTCTACGGGAAGCTGTGATGCATCCGGAGAGATTGGGTTTTCGTAGTCGGTCTCGCCAGCTGCATTAATTGGGTACCAAACAGGTATCGGCACTCCGAAGAATCTCTGCCTTGAAATGAGCCAATCTCCATTGAGGCCATTGATCCAATCCGCCAATCTGACAGTCATGAATTCCGGATGAAAGTTCAGTTGCGACCCAAGCTCCAACAGGCGCTTCTTAATCTGTTCATCGCGTCCGCCGTTTTTGATGTACCACTGGCGGGTGGAAACTATCTCTAGAGGCTTGTCTCCCTTTTCAAAAAACTTCACCTGGTGATTTATCGGGCGAATCTCGCCTTTCAAATCCCCACTCTCTTGAAGCAGCTCCACGATTCGAGCTTTCGCGGAAAAGACTGTTTTTCCCGCAAGTTCTGAAAATATCTCTTTTGCTTTTGCCGATTCCAAACCTTCTGGTGGGGTTGACTGAATTCTTCCGTCGAATCCCAAAATCGCCCTATTCGGAAGATTTAGCTCTCTCCACCAGGTCACATCGTTGACATCTCCGAACGTACAGATCATCGCAATTCCAGTTCCCTTATCGGGCTGGGCTAGGGGGTGGGCAACTATTGGAACCTCGACGTTGAAAAGTGGGGTGGTGCAGGTTTGTCCAAATAGCTTCTGGTATCGCTCATCGTCCGGGTGAGCCACCAGTGCAACACAGGCGGGAAGTAGTTCTGGCCGTGTGGTGTCAATTAATACTTCACCTTCAGGACCGCTAAAGGAGAGCTGATGATACGCACTGGGCTGCTCTCTGTCCTCAAGCTCCGCCTGCGCCACTGCGGTTCTAAACGTTACATCCCAGAGGGTCGGAGCCATCGAAATGTAAGCCTCTCCGCGCTCAAGGTTTTTTAGAAAAGCGAGCTGTGAAGTTGCTTGGGCCCGATCGGATATAGTCCTGTAGCTCTCTTGCCAATCAACACTGAGCCCTAAGTTTCGCCACAAAGTTTCGAAAGCTAATTCATCCTCTTCAGTCAGAGCTTCACAGAGTTCAATAAAGTTCTTGCGGCTAATGGGTTGTTGATCTTGAGGTCTGGAGCTTTTGTTGCTTCCACCCGTTATGGGTGGAGTGAAGTCCTGCTCATAGGGGAGTGTTGGTTCACATCTCACTCCGTAGTAATTCTGAACTCGCCTCTCGGTGGGTAATCCGTTGTCGTCCCAGCCCATCGGGTAGAAAACCTTTTTGCCCAACATGCGTCTGTGCCTGGCAATTATGTCGGTGTGGGTGTAGCTGAAAACGTGACCTACGTGGAGGCTTCCACTTGCAGTTGGGGGAGGCGTGTCAATTGAATAGATCTGTTCGCGAGTCGCCTGGTGGTCAAATTGGTAGGTACCGTTTTGATTCCAAAACTCGTTCCACTTCTGCTCCAAACCCTCCAATGCTGCTTTTTCTGGAGTGCTGGCGGGATTCAGCGGATTAGGCTTAACTGATGACAAGAGATCTCCCTCTCAAAGGTTCTCTAAGATTAACAGTGTTATTTTGGCAGATTTAGAAAGAGCAAATGTACCCAAGGAACAATCAGGACCAATCTGGTATCGAACCGAGCCCTTCATTTCCCAAAATTGAAGACCGAGTTTTGGAGTTTTGGAAGCAAGACGACACCTTTCAATACTCAATAAACCAAAGGGTTGAAGAGGAGGCGGAGGAGTTTGTCTTCTACGATGGACCACCTTTTGCAAACGGTTTACCCCACTACGGGCACTTGCTAACTGGGTATGTAAAAGATTTTGTTCCAAGGTTTCAAACCATGCGAGGAAAGCGTGTTGAGCGCAGATTCGGATGGGACACTCACGGCCTGCCTGCCGAGGTTGAGGCAGAGAGACTGCTGGGGATTAGCGGGCGACCAGAGATTGAAAACTATGGAGTAAAAAAATTCAACGACTTCTGTAAAACCTCCGTGTTGAAATACACACAGGATTGGCAAAGCTATGTCACGCGGCAAGCCCGATGGGTCGATTTTGAAAACGATTACAAAACCCTGGACAAAAATTACACAGAGAGTGTTCTGTGGGCCTTCAAGGAGCTCCACAACAAAGGCTTGGTTTATGAGGGTTTCAAAGTGTTGGCCTACTGCTGGAGATGTGAAACGCCACTTAGCAATCATGAGCTAAGGATGGATGACGAGGTCTATCGTCAGCGTCAGGATCAGGCTGTGACTGTGACATTTCCAATCACATCAGAGGGTGAATTTGAAGGCGTGAAGCTATTGGCTTGGACCACAACCCCCTGGACTTTGCCGACGAACTTTGCAGTGGCGGTTGGTCCCGAAATCGAATACTCGGTAATTGAGGCGAATGGGGAAAGTTTCCTGATCGCAAGCAGTCTCAAGGGGCAATATCTCAAGGAATTCGGGGTTGAATCAGACGAACAGCTGACAGTTCTCAAAACCGTAAAAGGTTCAGAGCTAAAAGGTCTGCGCTATCAGCCCATATTTGATTACTACACCACAGGTTTCGAGACTGAAAATGCGTGGCAGGTGCTTGTTGGTGACTATGTGAGCGACGAAGATGGAACAGGTATTGTCCACCAAGCCCCTGCCTATGGTGAGGATGACCAAGCTCTTTGTAACGAAGCTGGAATCCCTACCTATGTGAGCGTGAACGAGCGTGGCGAGTTCAACTCATTGATTACCGATTTCGAGGGCATGCATGTCTTTGATGCCAATAAGCCGATAACCCAAAAACTAAAAGATTCAACTCGTTTATTCAGGCAAGCGAGTTATGACCACCCATACCCACACTGCTACAGGTGTAAAAACCCGCTGATTTATAAAGCAGTGTCGTCTTGGTTTGTAGAGACCACAAAGCTCAAAGATCGAATGCTCGAGCTCAATCAAGAAATCAATTGGGTCCCATCGCACACCAAGGACGGGTCATTTGGTAAGTGGCTTGAGAATGTTCGCGACTGGGCTATTAGCCGAAATAGATTTTGGGGAGCACCGATTCCCGTGTGGAAATCAGATGATCCAAATTACCCAAGAGTTGATGTATACGGATCCCTAGAGGAGCTCGAGAGAGATTTCGGAAGAGCTCCCTCTGACTTTCACCGACCCGAAATCGATGAATTAGTGCGCCCAAACCCAGATGATCCAACCGGAAAATCGATGATGCGCCGAGTTCCGGAGGTTCTGGACTGTTGGTTTGAATCCGGCTCGATGCCTTTTGCTCAGGTTCATTACCCATTCGAAAACACCGACTGGTTTGAGACCCACTTCCCCGGGGACTTTATTGTTGAATACGTCGGCCAGACACGAGGATGGTTTTACACCCTGCACGTGCTTGCCACCGCGCTTTTTGACAAGCCGGCCTTCAAAAATGCCGTGAGTCACGGAATTGTTCTCGGTGACGACGGTCAAAAAATGAGTAAATCGCTGAGAAACTACCCGGATGTTCAGGAAGTTTTCGAGCGCGATGGTTCAGATGCCATGCGTTGGTTTTTGATGAGTTCGCCAATTCTGCGTGGTGGAAATTTGGCAGTTTCTGAGGCTGGAATTCGTGAATCAGTCAGACAATTTTTGCTACCGCTGTGGAACAGCTATTACTTTTTCTCTCTCTACGCCAATGCAAATAACTACCAAGCCAGCTACTCAACTGCATCTGAGCAAATTCTCGATAGATATTTATTTGGCAAACTGCACGAGTTGACCAAAGATCTAACGGAATCGATGGAAAACTTCGACAGCTTTGGCTCCACAAACTTGCTTCGAGAATTTGGCGAAGTATTGACCAATTGGTTTATCCGTCGCTCAAGAGACAGGTTTTGGGAGGGCGATGAAGATGCCCAAGATACCCTCTATACCGTTTTGGAGGCGCTCTCAAGACTTACCGCCCCGATGCTGCCGATGGTTACCGAGGAGATCTGGCAGGGCCTCACCGCCGGTAGAAGCGTCCACCTAACAGACTGGCCATCTGCGGAGGAGTTCCCCTATGACCAAGACTTAGTTGAATCAATGGATGAGATCCGAGAAATCGCCAGCGTTGGCCTCTCTTTGAGAAAGCAAGCTGGACTGAGGGTTAGGCTCCCACTGCGCTCAGCGGTTATCGCAAGCAACAACGTTTCGGGCATTGAGCCTTTTGTTGAACTAATTCAGGATGAGTTGAATCTCAAAGAGGTGGAGCTTGTTTCGATGAGCGAGGAAACCGCTAAGCGATTTGGGTTGGTGAAACAGTTGAATGTGAATTCCCGAGCCCTCGGTCCAAGAATCGGCTCGCAAGTCCAGCAGGTAATCGCCGCAAGTAAAACCGGTGACTGGAGCGAAACTGGCGGCAAGGTCGTAGCTGGTGGCATCGAGCTTTTGCCCGAGGAGTATGAGCTAAAGCTGACCGGTGGAAAAGACAGTTCGGCCATTGGCTTGCTAAACGAGGGCTTCCTAATCCTCGACACTGAATTGGACGATCAGTTACAGGCCGAAGGCATGGCCAGAGACGCCATTCGACACATTCAGCAGGCCAGAAAGGATGCGGGCTTAGACGTCTCAGACCGAATCAGTCTGGTTCTGGGAGCGTCTCAGTTAGCCCTCGCCGCAATAAAGGAGCACCAGGAGCTAATCATGCGGGAAACACTAACCAAGGAGATTAGCTTTGGAGATCTCGGAGAGAATCTTTCGGTTGGAGAAAACGAGCAGATTAGCGTGAAGCTGGCAAAACTTGACTGAGTCTGAGTTTCAAAAGGCTTACTCAGAGATACTGTCCAGAGTCGGTGAGGCAAAACCAACCCCGGATCTGTTTCCCATGCAGCTGGCGACAGAACTTCTAGGGGACCCCCAACATGCCTTCCCGGTAATTCACCTGACTGGCACGAACGGAAAAACCTCAACGGCCAGAATTGTGGAGCGCATTCTCAGGGAGCACGGACTGAGAACTGGACGTTTCACCTCTCCGCATCTTGTTGATATCACCGAGAGAATCTCTATTGACGGAGAGCCACTTGATCCGGAGCTTTTTGCAGAATATTGGAATCAAATATCGCCGATTCTGGAAATAGCCGACGCAAAATTGGAGTCAATGGGGAAACCGAAAATCACTTTCTTCGAAGCGGTAACTCTGTTGGCTTTTCAAGCGTTTGCCGATACCCCGGTTGATGTGGCAGTCATTGAGGTTGGCATGGGTGGAGAGTGGGATGCCACAAACGTTGTCAATGCGCAGGTGGCTGTTTTTTCTCAAATCGCTTTAGATCACACCAAGCAACTTGGTTCGACCGTGAGTGAAGTTGCTAAAACGAAATCAGGAATTATCAAACCAGAGTCAATCGTGGTTAGCCAGAAGCAGTCTCCAGAGGCCGAATTTCAGCTCAAGAATAAGCTTGGCGCGGACCAGCGAATCGTTTCCGAGACAGTTGACTTCAGGCTGATCTCTCACCAGCCGGAAAATGGTGGTTACCGATTCTCTTTCGAGACCTCTCTCGTTGGCTATCAAAACCTCTTCCTTCCCTTGGCTGGGGAGTATCAACTCCGAAACGCCATGTTGGCGGTCAGCGCCTGTGAAGCTTTTCTGGGAGGCGGAGATGTAGCACTTTCGGAACCGATACTTCACAGTGCACTAGCTGACGCCACAAGCCCAGGAAGACTTCAGGTTTTCAAAAAAGAGCCACTCACAATACTTGACGCCGCACATAACCCTGCGGGTGCAAGATCACTGGCTGATGCGCTCAAAGACTATTTTGAAATCGACAAATGCGTTTTGGTGCTGGGGACTATGGCGGATAAGGATTACCAGAGAATCCTCGAAACCCTGCAGCCCTTTATTGATCGCCTAGTGATAACCCAAGCAGATAACGAGCGAGCCGTAAACACCGCCGAGTTGGGCGCCGTGGCGGCCAGTTTGGGAATCGAATTTGAAGAAATCGAAAGCAGTGAATTGGCGTTGGAATATGCAACGGATATAGCCTTGGAGAAAGGTGTGCCAGTTGTCGTCACCGGAAGCATCTTGCTGATTGGCGAAATCCTCAAGAAAGAACGTTTGGAGGCTGAGATTGAAAAAGACTAGGTCTACTCAGAGAACTCTCGGAAGCATACTTTTAGTCTTCGAAGCGTTTGTTGTGTTTTTTGCCACTCTGGTTGCTTTTGGTCTTGAGTTAGCTCCGCCCGAATGGGTGTGGGGAATTGGGATAACCATCTCGCTAATAATGATGGTTACGCCCGGGATTCTGGGAAAACCGGGCGGTTATATCTTTGGTTCGCTACTCCAAGTGTTGCTGATTGCCAGCGGATTTTGGATCTGGGGAATGTTCTTCATAGGAGCACTTTTTGCCGGACTCTGGATTTGGATGATGATTGCGGGAAGAACGGTAGACAAAGCCCGCGAGAACTACTTCAAGCAAATGGAACAGGAGGAGGGTTGATATGCAGTCCACACTAGTTTTGATAAAACCCGATGGAGTGAAGCGAAACCTAATAGGGGAGATAATTCGCCGGTGCGAAGCCAAAGGTTACGTGGTTGATGAGCTGAAACTTTTTCGACCCTCAAGGGATTTGTTGGAGCAGCACTACGCAGAGCACGAGGGCAAACCTTTCTATGAACCTTTAGTCGAATTTATGCTCAGCGGTCCTACTTTGGCTTGCAAGCTCTCTGGTAACCGGGTAATCGAGGGATTTCGTTCAATTGCTGGCACAACTGATCCGACAACCGCCGCTGCAGGCACAATCAGGGGTGACCTCGCTCGAGATTGGGGCCTAAATGTCCAACAAAATCTTGTTCACGGTTCTGATTCCGAGGAAAGTGCAGAGCGCGAATTGAAACTATGGTTTGGCTAGAACAGGCTCGGCCACAAATCCCAATAAGCAACCAAAATCACTAGCGAGATTGCTACGTAGGTGGCAACGGTCGCAACCCAGTTCCACTCGTAAATAATTTCGCCGGTTCCGACCAGCGCTGGCCCAAGTCCACCTTTAGCTAAAACTAGCCCTGCATTCATCCACAGAAGTGGAATCATGGCAATCCAGGCAACCATGCAATAGGGGCAAAGCGCTCCAATTACAAACACACTCTGACTGAACAGCCAGAGTACAAAAACAAAACCGAGGACATTGCCAACCAGGTAGGCGTTCCAAAACCAATTCTTGAATTCTGCCCCGGCTAGGACTGCAAAGCCGATCAAAACAGGGGCGAAAAAACTCGCCAACCCTATTAGTGGATTGGGAAATCCAAACAAAGATGCCTGCTCTGTCAGCATTACCGACTTGCAAGAGATAAATGGCGAAACATCGCATCCCAGTGTTGCACTTGGGTTTTCGGCGACTCTAATTCGCTCGACGGTAAGGGCTAACGAGGCAATCCACCCCACAACTCCAAAGATTATCGAAGCTAGGGCGTAGACAACGCCTGGCTTTAAGGAGGTCTTGGTTTGAATTAGCTCACTCACCTGATAAGTATGTCATTTTTGGACGGTTGTTGATAAGCTACAAGCAGGTGCAACCACAGTTGTGCCGAAGATTTTTGCGGAATGTTGAGCCAGATACAGGGCCACCGTGATCAGCGCGAGGACGCGCAAGAGTTGAGATTTGACGCCGAGACCGGCTGTGGACGAATCGGCACAGGAGCCAAAGTGCCTAGGAAAAAAACCGAGGCTGAGCCAAAGACTGTTCAGCCACCAGCAGTATCACTATTGTTTCAAGCGCCGGATTTACCAACTCCGGAGGTTGATTCTCGCAGCGGAAAACTCAAATCAGAGAATCCAAGACCATCCAGACAGGAAGATTCAGAACCTCGAAAGAGAACAAGAACGAGGACTTCGGGTCAAAAGACTCCCGAGCAGAAACCCGCAGATCAAAAAGTCGATGATTCCACCCGAGTAGAGGCAAAGAGGCAGCGACGCAGAGAGCCGAGAAGCGACAATCGTCGACGTAACACGATTTCTGAGAGCGAGTTTCTAGCAAGACGTGAGTCAGTAGATCGAAAAATGATCGTCCGAGAAGCCGACGATAGAGTTCAAATCGGTGTTTTAGAGGACGGGATCCTGGTGGAGCACTACGTCGCTCAATCTCAGTCCGCTTCACTAATCGGAAACATCTATCTTGGAAAAGTTCAAAACGTTCTTCCAAGCATGGAGGCAGCTTTTGTCGACATCGGCAAGGGTCGCAACGCGGTTTTGTACTCTGGCGAAGTTGACTGGGACGCAGCGGAAACTGGAAATCAACCTCGGAAAATTGAATTAGCACTGAAAACTGGCGACAAGGTGCTGGTTCAGGTGACCAAAGATCCCGTGGGTCAAAAAGGCGCCAGGCTAACGAGCCAGATTTCCTTGCCTGGAAGGTACTTGGTTTATGTGCCTGGCGGCAACATGAATGGAATATCGCGAAAACTTCCCGATAAAGAGCGTCAGAGACTCAAAGGAATTTTGAAAGAGCTTCTGCCAGCAGACGCAGGAGTAATTGTTCGTACTGCAGCCGAAGGCGCCACAGAAGAGCAGTTGGCCTTGGATGTGAAACGGCTCACCGAGCAGTGGCAAACGATAGGTAAAAAGAGTGAAAAGGGGAAAGCCCCGACGCTTCTTCACACCGAATCGGACCAACTGATAAAAATCATTAGAGATGTGTTCAATGAGGACTTCCAGTCAATGGTTGTTCAGGGAGAAAAAACCAACCAGACGATTGTCGAATACGTCGAGTCCGTTGCACCAGAACTAAAGGAAAGGCTCAGCCTCCACAAGAAAAAAGAGGACATCTTTGACGCCTTCAGGATTGGCGACCAAATTCACAAGGCCTTGGAGCGCAAGGTTTACCTCCCAAGTGGCGGCTCTTTGGTGATTGACCGAACAGAAGCTATGACGGTCGTTGATGTGAACACCGGAAAATTTATCGGTAGCGGCGGAAACCTTGAGGAAACTGTCACCAAAAACAATCTTGAGGCAGCTGAGGAGTTGGTCAGGCAGCTTAGATTGCGTGATATCGGTGGCATCATCGTCGTCGATTTCATTGATATGACCTTGGAGGCCAACAGGGAGCAGGTCCAACGTCGATTGATGGAATGCCTATCTCGGGATAGGACTAAGCACCAGGTCGCCGAGGTTACCTCTCTGGGTCTAGTGCAGATGACCAGGAAAAAGCTGGGTGTGGGGTTGCTTGAGACTTTCGGTGAGGTTTGTGACTGCTGCGGAGGCCGCGGAATGACCATTACCGAAGAGCAAAAGTACAAAGCTGAAACCAAACCCTCGAAAGCAAAGACCGAGCCTAAGAAAATTGTGGATCCTGAGAAAGCCAAAGAGCTTGGTTCCATGGTGAATAAAATCCATGATGCGGCAGCTGTCGATGAACCCGCTGATGGCGAAGATTCGTCAAAAATACTGGACAAAGTTCTAGATTCTTTGCCGGACCCAGAGGAATCAAAACCCAAAAAGCCGAGACGCAGAAGAGTTAGCACAAAACAGGCAACTCCAAACGTTGACCAATAAGTAATTTCAGGTGTAGAATTCGAGGCTGTTGCTTGCAACATCCCTAAGCAGACAAAAAGAGGTTAAGCGTGGTTTACGCAGTGGTTCGCGCCGGTGGGCGCCAGGAAAAAGTTGAGGTCGGGTCTTTGGTGACCATGGACCGTGTGAAATCTGCCAACGGCAAGATTGAGCTACCTGCAGTATTGCTAGTTGATGGTGACAAGGTCACTACCGACTCCAAGGCTCTAGCCAAGGTAAAGGTAACCGCAGAGGTTGTCGAGGACCTTAGAGGCCCAAAGATTGTTATTCAGAAATACAAGAACAAAACTGGCTATAAGAAGCGTCAGGGTCACCGTCAGGACTTGACCCGCGTGAAAGTCACTGAGATTAAGTAGGCGCAAATGGCACATAAAAAGGGAGCTAGCTCTACCAAGAACGGTCGCGATTCAAACGCACAGCGTCTTGGTGTAAAAAGATTTGCAGGCGAGGTTGTAAATGCCGGTGAAATCATTGTTCGTCAGCGTGGAACACACTTCCACCCGGGATCAAATGTTGGCCGCGGCAAGGACGACACTTTATTTGCATTGTCAGGAGGTGCCGTTGAGTTCGGCAGCAAGGGTGGCCGCAAAGTTGTCAACATCTTGGCTGAATAGTCGGGAGTAAGATTTTTGGGCGGGCCTAAGGGTCCGCCCATTTTTATTTGGAGGTGAAGTGGTTACTTTTGTCGATGAAGTAAAACTGCACCTTGCCGCGGGCGATGGAGGGAACGGTTGTGTCTCTGTAAAGCGCGAACGTTATAAGCCTTTGGCTGGACCGGATGGTGGCAATGGAGGCGGCGGAGGCTCCATTTGGCTTGTTGCGGATACCAATACTGGGACACTGATTGATTATCACTACCGTCCGCACCGCGCAGCCGGAAGAGGGGATGCAGGTGCCGGTGATTTTCGTAATGGAGCAAAGGGTGAAGACCTAATTCTTGAAGTACCGGTCGGAACAGTCGTAAAAGACCCTAACGGTGAGGTGCTGGCAGATCTGAATCAGCCTGGGGTGAAACTTGAGGTTGCCCAGGGAGGAATGGGCGGACTGGGCAATGCTGCACTGGCGAGTAAGCGCCGAAAGGCCCCTGGTTTTGCACTTTTGGGAATCCCCGGTTGGTCTGGCGACATAGTTCTGGAGCTCAAGACCGTTGCAGACGTCGCTCTTGTTGGTTACCCGAGTGCTGGGAAATCTTCGCTTATTGCCGCAATGAGTGCTGCGAGGCCAAAAATTGCGGACTATCCGTTTACCACTCTGCATCCAAACCTTGGGGTTGTTAGGGCGGGCGAGAAGAGCTACACCATCGCCGACGTTCCCGGCCTAATCGAGGGAGCCAGTGAGGGCAAGGGTCTCGGATTGCAATTTCTTCGCCACATTGAGCGTTGCACAGTAATTCTGCACGTGATTGATTGCGCAAACTTAGAGTCAGATCGAGAGCCAATCAAGGACTATCAAGCAATCGTCCAAGAGTTAGCGAACTACGAAGTTGAGAATGGAACTCCTCTGAACGAGAGGCCGCAACTAATTGCATTGAACAAGATTGACCTGGACGATGGCGAGACAATCGCAAAAATGGTGAGGACACAGTTTGAATCGATGGGACTGGAGGTATTTGAAGTCTCCGCAATTTCCAAGGATGGACTCAAAGAGTTGAGTTTTGCTCTGAGCTCGCTGATCGATGAACACGCGGTAAAACAGGAAAGCGCAAGAGAGGTCATCAGTCTGGTCAAACAAGAACCGGGCGACGAATTTGAAGTCAAGTCCGAAAACTCTGCTGATGGTCCAATATTCCGCATTACTGGAGTGAAGCCCGAGCGCTGGGTCGCACAGACTGACTTTAGTAATGATGAGGCAGTTGGGTATCTGGCAGAGCGTTTGGCGAAGTTGGGAGTTGAGGAAAGGCTCATGAAAACAGGTGCCAAGTCTGGCTCAACAGTGATTATTGGTGCTGAAAACGGCGTGTTATTCGAATGGCAACCGATGGTTAGTTCAATCGCTGAGGTAACCACTCCCAGAGGTAGCGACTCGAGAATTGACGGCTCAGACCGTCGAACCACCAAGGAAAGACGCGAGCAGTATCACGAGATGATGGACAGCCGGTCTGCGATGAGAGACAAGATGCAGGCCGAGAGAGAAGCATCGAAGCTCAGCGAGCAGTATTTGGAGGAGGAGTAAATTGCTGACCAACATCAACGAGATCGAGCAATGTGAACTTATCGTTGCCAAGATTGGAAGCTCCTCGATCACAGGGGAGAACTCTGACCAACTGCAACTTGTCTGTAATTTGGTGGCAAATCTGCGCGGCCGGGGGATTTCGGTTGTGGTTGTAAGCAGTGGAGCAATTGCCTCCTCTGCACCAATTCTGGGACTTACCGCCAGAGCAACAGATCTTCCAACCTCGCAGGCTATGGCGGCGGTTGGCCAACTCAAGCTGATGGCTGATTATCAGCGTGAACTTTCCAAGCATGACCTAATTGCCGGACAGGTGCTTTTGACCGTTGAGAACATGGAAAATCCGCAGACGCGCTCAAATGCCTTGCAGGCTTTTTCGCGGCTGATTGAGATGGGCGTTGTCCCGATTGTGAATGAAAATGACACTGTCGCCACTCAGGAAATTCGTTTCGGAGATAACGACGGTTTGGCCGCCAGCGTGTCCACTCTTCTTGAAGCGGACTTGCTCATCTTGCTCAGTGACGTAGATGCAATTTACACGGGACCTCCAGAAGAACCCGGGTCTGAGCCAATTCTTCGCATTGCGTCCGAAAAGGATCTTGAAAACGTCAAAATATCTGGCACATCCACTGGTTTTGGAACAGGTGGAGCGCTGACCAAAGTAAGTTCCGCTCTGAAAGTTTCGGAGGCGGGTATTCCAGTGATGCTGACAGCTGTAACAAATGCCGAGCGGTTAATGGTCGAACAATTCACTCACACTTGGTTTGAAGCAAAGAATAAGCTTTAGACATGACCGTTCAAGAGATTCTTCGTGCAGCAAAGAAAGCGTCTCCCACGCTTGCTCAGGCCAGCACTGGACAAAAACACCTCGCGCTTTCCAAGCTTCGGGATTTGCTTGGTAAAAACCAAAAAGAGATTCTGGAGGCGAACAGCCAAGACCTCGAGAGAGGTAAATCCGAAGGTCTGGCTCAATCGTTATTTGATCGACTAAGACTTACCCCGGAGAGAATTTCTGGATTACAAAACTCTATTGACGAAATAATCGCGTTTGGCGACCCAATAGGGGATGTTCTTCGGGGAAGCAAACTCGAAAACGGTCTTCGAATTGAGCAGGTTCGAGTTCCATTTGGCGTGATTGGCGTGATTTATGAAGCAAGACCAAATGTAACAATCGACATCGCAGCATTGGCAATCAAAAGCGGCAATGGTGCCGTCCTTCGCGGGGGCAGTGCGGCGGTTGAGACAAACCGAGTGCTAGTTAGATTGATTCAAGACTCTTTAGAGGAATCAGGACTATCCAGAGACCTCGTTGCAACCGTCGATGATTTCGGGCGGCAGGGAGGAACTGAGATGATGCAGGCGAGGGGCCTTGTGGATGTCCTGATTCCGAGGGGCAGCGCAAGCTTGATTCAAACTGTAGTGAACGAGTCCAAAGTTCCAGTGATTGAGACTGGCGACGGGATTGTGCATTTGTTTATTGACAAAGACGCAGAGAGGGAAAAGGCGATCAAAATTGCAAATAACTCGAAGACCCATCGGGTTAGCGTCTGCAATTCTCTGGAAACCCTTTTGATTCATTCAGAGGTACTGGAAACTATTGGATTGGCAATTCTTGAAGACTTATCAGCCAGCGGCGTGAAAATAAACGCGTGCCAAAAAACCAGAGAGGTTTTTCCCGAGGCTAATGAGGCAAAGGCAGAGAACTGGGCGACCGAGTATTTGGCAATGGAGATATCAGTTAAGACAGTTGACAGTCTCGAGGAGGCCTTAGAGCATATCGACCGATACTCCACCCACCACACCGAGAGCATTGTTACCGAGGACTACACAACCGCTGAGAGGTTTCTCGCGGAGGTGGACAGTGCGGCGGTTATGGTCAACGCTTCTACAAGGTTCACAGACGGCGGACAGTTTGGCATGGGTGCTGAAGTTGGCATCTCTACTCAAAAATTACACGCTCGAGGACCAATGGGGCTCAACGAACTGACCAGCACAAAATGGCTGGTTCGTGGCGATGGTCAAATTCGCAGCTAGACTTATTAGAAAGCCAGGAGGAAAAAACAATGCTTGAACTACTCGCAGAGGGCGCATACGTCGAGTACAGAGAACTTCCAATTCCAGCAATTGTCTATGGCGTTATAACGCTGGGCATTTTCATGGCCCTTGGAATTGTGACCATGAGTTTTATGAACGTATCTAATAAGCACGCTCCCGTCGACACCTCTGAGACCAGCCACTAGGGGCTAATGCCTGCAAAAAGAAGAATCGGGGTCATGGGTGGAACCTTTGACCCCATCCACAACGGCCACCTGGTAGCTGCCAGTGAGGTTGCCAGTGCTTTGGAATTGGATGAAGTTCTCTTTGTACCAACTGGTAAACCTTGGCAAAAACAAGAAGTTTCTCCCGCTGAACATCGTTATTTGATGAGCGTGGTGGCGACCGCTTCGAACCCACAGTTCAAAGTCAGCAGAGTGGATGTGGATCGTCCTGGATATACCTATACCGTCGACACTTTGAATGAGTTAAACCAGCAATTCCCAGACGCTGACCTGTTCTTCATTTCTGGAGCAGACGCAATCGCTCAGATCATCGCATGGAAAGACATTGATAGCGTTTGGGGACTAGCGCATTTTGTTGCGGTGAGTAGGCCCGGCCATAAACTCAAACTTCCCAAAGCCCCACAAGGTGCAATAAGCGAGTTGGAAGTCCCCGCTCTGTCGATTAGCTCGACGGATGTCAGACAGCGTGTGGCGGAGGGGAAGCCAATTTGGTACTTGGTACCAGACGGTGTTGTTCAGTACATTAGCAAGCACCACCTCTACGGGAGCTAGATGGAGTACAGAACTAGAAGGGAACGCCTCGATGCCGAGCGCGCGGGTTTGATTTCCAATGTCGAAGTTAGGGATGAGGCTGACATTCCCCGGGACTTTAGGCAAACTGAAGCACAAGCAGAGTCGACTCAAGACAGCTCAAGGCCCCGGTCCAGGCGAGAGCTAAGGGAGCAAACCCGAATTGACCCCGAATCGAGAAGTCCCGAATCTTCAAATGATGTCCAGCAAGATTTGGAACCCAACGAAAAAGAGGCTGTGACTACTAAAACCACCTTCGTGGATTATGAGGCAGAGAAAATCCAACCTGAGCAGCCCACTGAAGAGCCGCTTACGGCTAAAAGTTATCTTTACCAGGAATCCAGTAATACCTTCACTCTTGAAAGCATTCCAGACTCGCTAACCTCAACTAACGGGGACTTAGTGGTGACAAACTCGGAATCAATCACGGTTGTAACAGGCAGTCACCCCACCATGTCATCTGTGATGGATGATCTCAAATATGACTCTGAGGACCAAAAAGATACCGTTGCGGGAAAAATATCACTGGTTGATCCAGTCAGCGCAAAACTCGTTGCCGATTCGAGGGAACCCGAGGTGATTGTGCCTGGAAAAATAGTGGTCAGAAACCGAGCTCTGTCAGTTACCTTTGCGGTTGTAGGTGGCGTCATGTTTCTATTAGCTGGACTTGGTCTTTGGTGGGCTCTGAGTGAGATGGGTCCGTTTAGTTCATGACAGCATCACCCGAATCAATTTCGTTAGCAAGAATCGCGGCCAAAGCGGCTGGTGACAAACTGGGAGAGAACCCAATTGCCTTGGATGTCAGCGAACCCTTTGGTCTCGCCGAGATCTTTCTGCTGATCAGTGGCGGAAACGAGCGACAAATCATTGCAATCGCTGAAGAGGTTGAAGACAAAATGCGAGATGCGGGACATAGGGCCCGGGTCTTAGAGGGGAAGCAGTCTGGCAGGTGGGTCTTGATGGACTTTGGCGATCTGGTGGTGCATGTCATGCACGAACAGGAGAGAGAGTTTTATTCTCTGGAAAGGCTCTGGAAAGACTGTCCTGTGGTTTCGGTTGATTGAGGTTTTGCATTAGACTTTGAAGGCTTTGGGCCTGTGGCGCAGCTGGTAGCGCACCTGCATGGCATGCAGGGGGTCAGGGGTTCGAGTCCCCTCAGGTCCACCGTTACGTTTTGTTGAGTGGTCGGAATTACGTACCCAGGGTTGGGTTGAACAATCTGTGAACACAGAAATTAATCCTCATGGTCTTCACCATGTGACGGCGATCGCGTCCGACCCTCAGAAAAACGTAGATTTTTACACAAAAACACTGGGCCTTCGACTGGTGAAACAAACTGTAAATTTCGATGCACCTCATGTTTGGCACCTTTACTACGGAGACAAAACGGGGGCCCCAGCCTCGATTCTCACATTTTTCCCTTGGCCGGGCGTTGCCCCCGGAAAAGAGGGAGCAGGCCTAACCACTGCCACATCTTTTTCCGTTCCACTTGATTCGATCGGATTCTGGCAACAGAGACTCAAAAGTCTCGGTGTGGAGAATGAGTTGGCCACAAATATAAACGGATTTGATTTACTAAAACTTCGGGATCAGGATGGCATGAGTGTCGAGCTTGTGGGAACTGAGGGCGACACAAGGTCAGGCTGGGACGGAGAATCGTCAATTCCTGCGGAGCATGCAATCAGAGGTCTTCATTCCGTGACTTTGAGTCAGCAGCTACTTGATCCAACGGCGATTATGTTGACCGAGATGCTTGGCATGCAAACTAACGCCGAGAATCAGCGAGGCGTTCAGTTCTCGATGGATGACGGCTCGACTGGAGCCCTGGTAGATGTTATCCCCGGAGTAAATGACAGGGGCTTGCAGGCAGGCGGCACAGTCCACCACGTAGCGTTCAGGGCCCCTGATTTGCCCACGATGGAGAGCTGGAGGCAGCAGCTAGTTGGTCAAGGCGTTCCAGTCACGGAAATCATGGATCGGCAGTATTTCAAGAGCATTTATTTCCGTGAACCAGGGGGAGTCCTGTTCGAAATTGCCACCGATGACCCGGGGTTCGATATCGACGAGCCTTTATTGGAGCTTGGAAGAAAACTTAAGCTTCCGCCTTGGCTAGAACCCAACAGGGAACAAATTGCGGCAAACCTTCCACGAATCGAGACTTAAATGATTTCTAGACCACACGTTTGGGTAAACAAAGATTCAACCGAAACCATGCTCTTGTTGCACGGAACCGGGGCAGACGAGCATGACCTTATTCAACTTGGTGAGTTACTAAGTCCGAACAGTAACCTGCTCTCACCCAGGGGCCTTGTGAACGAAAATGGCATGAACCGTTTTTTTGAGCGCACCCCTAGGGGCGAATTTGTTGAGGGATCAGTGATTCAAGCGGTTGAGGATTTAGAAAGTTTCATTGATGAGGCGGCCAGCGAATACGGGTTCGGTAAGGAGAATCTAACGGCCTGCGGCTTTTCTAACGGAGCCAACACGGCACTGGCTCTGTTGACAACCAGTCCAAAGCGACTCAAGCAGGTAATTGCATTCGGTTCCACTAAACCACTGAAGACCAGAATTGAAGCAAACCTCGACGGCAAAGTTGTTTTCATTGCAAACGGCGAAGTTGATCCGTATGCTCCCGTTGCGATAACTGATGCATTTGTCGCCGAACTCAGAGAGGCCGGAGCTCATGTGACATTGCTTAGCCACCCCGGAGGTCATCAAATTTCCCCCGAACATATCCAGCAAATTAACAGAGAACTGACCTAATATCTTTCAAGGAAAGTCTTTGAAGGAGAAAATTGGCTATTTCACATAATCCAGTATTCAACCAGTCCATGCGTAGCGGAGCCAAGGGGCTTCAGCAATTTGAGGTTGACCAAAGGTTTGAAGAAATTACCTCGACCAAGCCGATGACGCTTGAGGGTACTGCTTCAAAAGTTATCGGAATGCTCATGTTGGTTGTTTTGGGTGCCGCTGGTACATGGGTATTCAATCTTGAGGCTCTTGCCTTCCCAGCTATGTTTGTAGGTCTAGGCCTTGGTCTTTGGGCCGCTTTTTCGAAAACCACTCGACCATGGCTTTATTACCTATATGCAGCAGTGCAGGGTGTTTTCATTGGTGGAATTTCCTCGATTTTTGAATCCATGTACCCAGGGATTGTTCAAAGCGCCGTTTTGGGCACGCTAACCACAGCCGGTGGAATGTTCGTTGCCTATAGATTCGGCTGGATCAAGGTGAACGAAAGATTCACGAAAATTATGACCTTTGCTCTCATCGGATACTTCGGTTTTGCGATGATCAACCTCGGATTTGCTCTGTTCGGCGGAGGGGGAATCTACACCTCACAATTCGGCTGGATAGCGGCGCTAATTGGAGTGGGTCTTGCTGCATTCACCCTGAACTTAGATTTTGAGGCCATCAAGCAGGGCGTTGCCCAGGGTGCTCCAGAAGAATTTGAATGGAGGGCCGCATTTGGAATGACTGCAACTTTGGTCTGGCTCTACATCGAAATCCTCAGAATGCTCGCAATCTTCAATCAAGATTAATCTCGTATGGGTCGGGGCGAGCTAGCCAGCGAGGCGCTCGCCCCGTTCCCATTTAATCCATAGTTGATTTAGGTCCCAAGCATTCTCTGCTAGCACTGACACTCCGTTTTTGCCGGTTCTTCTAAGCTTTCCTGATATCAAAAGCATTCTGTTGTTGAACAAAAGTTCTGAGCATCTTGCCTGTGCTTCGTCAAAGAATGTGGCATCCGCACATCCCGAACCATCATCCAAGCTAATAAAAACAACCCTCTTTCCACTCTTCATAGGTGGCGTCTGGGTGGCCACTCTGACCCCAGCAATCAAAACTTCGCTGTTACCCCTGAGGGTCTTGAGTTCATCGGCCCTAGATACACCCAAATCATCAAGCATCGACTGATACTTTTCCATCACGTGAGCGGATATGTCCATACCCGTTAGCCCAATTTCTTGTTCAAGCTGCTGCTCGTTTGTAAATTGCGGATTTCCCTCTGGAAGCTGCTCTCTAACTTTGAAGTCCAGCTCTATTTGGGAGGAGTTGATGTTTGGCGCGGGCCTGGTCGTGATTTCCCTAACCCCTTGGATTATGTCTCCTCGTGTGGCGGTGATGTCTGAGAGTGAGTCCAGAGCACCAATGGCTGCTAGGCGAGCAATCGTTTTCCTTGAGGGCCGAGCTTTGGTATAAAAATCTGCAATATCTCTAAATGGCGCATGTTTGATAATTCGACTTATTTCAGGTGCGGATATTCCAGCAATTTCGGTAAGTGCCATCCTCACCCCCTTTTTTTCTGATATTTCTTCTACCCAGTACTCATCTGTTGATTTATTTACATCAATCGGCCAAAGCTGCACACCAAGCCTTCTTGCCTCGGCCAGCAGTAATCGCTTTGGATACATGCCCGGATCGTGAGTGAGTATGCCGGATATGAACTCTGCCGGGTAATGTGTCTTCAACCAAGCTGATTGATAGGTAGGGAGTGCAAAAGCAGCACCGTGCGCCTTGCAGAAACCGAAGCTTCCAAACCCTTCTAAAACCTGCCAAACCCGGTTTACAACCGAAAGTTGATAACCCCTTGCGAGTGAGCTTTGTTTGAAATATGACTCTATTTCCTGCTTGAGATCGGGCTTAGACATTTTTCTTCGCATCTCGTCAGCCTTGGCCAGTGTGCAACCGGTCATAATTTTCATGATTCTCATCAGCTGCTCGTGAAAAACAACCACCCCGTAGCTTTCCTCCAGTACCGGCTTGAGATCGGGGTGAAAATAATCAGGTTGAATGAAACCATGCCTGCCATCTAGATAGGGGGAGATCATGTTGCCCTTCATGGGGCCTGGCCTAAAAAGGGAGATTTGCAGTGTCAGATCGTTGAACTCAGTTGGTTGATGTTTGCCTGTTAGTTCTCTCTGACCAGGGCTTTCAATTTGGAAAATACCAAGCGTGTTGGTTGTCCTGATTAGTTCAAATACTTTTTTGTCATCGGTGGCGACGGAGTCCAAATCAAGCTTTTTATTTTCAACCCTTTCTATTTCTTTCACCGCATACGCCATTGTGCTTTGCATTCGAACACCTAAAACATCAAGCTTTAGGAAGCCAAGAGGGTCCATATCGTCTTTGTCGAACTGACTCATCGGAAGCCCCATTCCGCTTGGTTCGGTCGGGGTTAGGTCCAACAGTCTGTTGTCGCCAAGTATTACTCCGCAAGGGTGCATTGAAATGTGCCGGGGGAGCTTGTCAAGTCTTTGAGTTAGGTCAACCAACAGGTTCAATTTCCGACTCTTTCCAACCTCTTTGGCAAGTTTTGCCAGCTCTGGCTTAACTTCCAATGCGGCCCTGAAGCTTCTTGCGCTAAACCTCCATGAACTTTTTGCTATTTGATCAATTTGATCTTCATCAAGACCAAGAGCCATGCCGCTGTCTCTGATTGCCCCCCGGCCTCTATAGGTTGACTGCATAGAAAGCAGGGTCACCCGATCACCCCCGTAACGCCTGAATATTGCTCTGTATATCTCGTGTCTTCTGGCCGATTCAACATCGATGTCTATATCTGGAAGAGTCGACCTTTCAGTGGACAGAAACCTTTCAAACAGTAATCCCTGCTCAATTGGGTCTATGTGACTTATGCCCAGCAGGTAGTTCACCAAAGAACCTGCACCTGAACCGCGAGCGGCAATTCGGATCTTCATGTCTCTAATCATTTGCGCAACATCTGCAACTGTGAGAAAAAAGGTTGCAAAACCCAGCTTGTTGATGGTGATTAACTCTTTTGAAAGTTGATGTTGAACTTCTGTGACCAGGCTGGGTTTTGCCCCCGGATACCTGTCACCAATAGCTGAGTGGGTTTTCTGCCAGAGCACCTCAAACGGATTCCCCTCAATTCCAAGCAACTGTTTTTCTGGAGTTTTCGGTCGCCCCCAATCGCAATCTTCAACAGGGTTTATGCGACAACGATCCGTTAGTTGCTCGGTTGTGGCTAAAAGTTTTTTAGCGGATTTTGTATCCCCGGTTATCTCTAAAGCCAAAGAGGCCATCTCCGTTGGTGGCTTTAGCCAAGCTTGTGCATTTGGCTGCGGAAGGAAAATCCCGAGAGGCTCTAAATGTCTTGCAGAGTCCAGAACGTCTGCAGTAAGTGCATCATCAGGGTTTAGATACCTCGCAGCATTTGTAAAAATTGCGGGCAATTTTTTGTAATCAGCAAGGGATATAAGTGCTCTTGCATGCTCTGCTGAATAGCTGGTCCCAGGCTGAGTCAAGTGACTAAAAATTTCAACCGCCAGGCTTCCACGAGTTCTGAAATGCTCCATCCATCCCTCAAGCAACAGGGAAGCTTTGGCTGGATCAATCAGTGAAGCCCTGCCAACATCACTGTCGGGACCTATCAACACCGTGCAATTAGCAATTTCTTGTTGGGTAAGCTCAGCCAGTTCTTTTCTATCGATTGAGGGGGCTTCATTTTTCTTTTTCTGATGAGCTTTGCTAATTACTCGACAGAGAGAACTCCAACCGGCTCCACGGTTATGGCCATGAGCAAGAATTACCACTCTGCCAAGTGAGACCTTGTCGGTCACTTCCAGGCTCACGCCAATAATCGGATCTATCTTGTTCTCAATGCAAGCTGCTATGTGCTTAGCTGCACCGTAGAGGCCATCTCTGTCAGTGATGGCAAGCGCATCAAATCCGTACTGCTTAGCTAGGGCAACAGCCTGCTCGGGTCGGTTTACTCCGTAGTGAGCGGAATAAGCCGAAGAAAAATTTAGGTGGGTAAATCCAGACACTAGATAACTTGCACCAACTTCCACTCATCATCGGCGCTGCTGTGTCTCAGTTCAAAAAGACCACGATCTTCTTGAGATTGAGCTCTTACTCTCCACATTTCAACTTCTACTGCTTGGGCAGAAGATCCTTTGGGGGCCTGATCAACCTCCCTCCACCAGCTTTTTCTTGTATACCAGCGAACTGGAACACCGACTGCAAGATAGTGAGAACCCCTCCAGTCAAAACTGACTGGCTGGCCGTCATGGTTTGTCATTACGGCAATAGGCTCATCTACTTGAATCAACTAAGTTCCCCTTATTCGAACATTTGTTCGAATAAAAGTCTAAGAGATTCTTAGGACATTGTGAAGAGCTAATCGAATAGCTTCTGCTCAGATTCTGGATTAATCAGACTCGGATGATTATTTCTGACCGAACCCACGGCCTTATTCACTTCATAGAAGCTAAGCGACTTGGCGATTCGATCGGATTGGTTTGAAATATTTGAAAGCAATTCCACGGAATCTTTCTCTGAATCCAGCCAAGAGTCAATATCTTCAATCATCACCGGGTTTCTATCGTGAATGTGCCGAATGTCTTCCGCAGAATCTTTGGTGATGATACTGACGCTGTACTTATCACTCAGAGCGTTTGGTAACTCAAAAATAGCCGCGAATAAAAGAAGTTTTTCCGAGTGAATAAAAAACGGTGTTTTCGTTGAACCTTTGGACGCCCATTCGAAATACCCGGTTGCGGGGACTACGCCCCTACGAGCTTTTAGAGAGCTTTTAAAGCTGGGTTTTTCCGAAACGGTTTCTATTCGAGCATTGATAAGAGGAGTACTCGGTGACTTGGTTGCCCAAGATGGAACAATTCCCCAGCTTCCTTCAATCAAGAGTCTTTCCCGGTCATCAATAATTAGTGGAATCAATTGGGTTGGAGCAAGATTGAAACTAGGCAAATTGCCTTTGAATTTGTCTACTGCCGAAAACTCACCACTTAGCTCAGTGCTTGTTTTTGAGACAACAAACCTGCCGCACATTTTTAGTCGCTGATTCTGTCGCTGAATTTTTCAAGTAATTTTTTGGCTAGAGCAATCACTCCTAGCGATGCAAGCAAAATTGCTATGGCAACAAATGAACCAAATCTAAGGTTTTCACTCAGCAGCTCGTAGCTTTCACGGGCAAGGAATCCAACCCCAACATAAAGTGAGGCCCAGATGGTGCAGGCAGCGAAAGTCCAGCTGATGAAAACCTTATAAGGCATTTTGGTTGCTCCGGCCACAGCAGGCACAACACTGTGCAAAACGGGAAGAAACCTAGAAATAAACACAGCAACGCCGCCACGTTTGGCAACAAACTTTTCTGCCTTATCCCAACGGTTTTGACCAATGGCCTTTCCAAGCCTTGTGTTTCTCAGTTTCGGACCAAGCCAATAACCAATTGAGTAGCCAATGCTCTCTCCGATAAGCGATCCAACCAAAACCGCCATTAGTAACCATGCAAAATCTCCCCAGTCCAAAACGCCGGTGGAGGCAACCAGCACAATCGTGTCACCTGGAATAACCAGACCCAGCAGAATTGTGGTTTCCAGCATGATTGCTAGACCAGCTAGTAAGTTTCGAATACCTGGATGCACACCCTGGACGGTGTCTATAAAGGCATCCACATATTCATTCATTTGTAGATTTTCTCACCTTATAGCCCGGCGAATTCGACTTTTGACGACAAATCAGCATTTTGTAAGTCTTTGTACCTGAGCTGGTTTTCGGTTCGATGCCTGCGATGCTAAACAATCGAGGAACTCATTAGCTGCATTCTCTTTCTAAAAGAGACTAGTTTTTCTGCCGGCCCAACGTTTATGCCGGGCCAACTATTTACTCCGCGAACTCCCTGCAGGCTAGATGCGCTCCAGATTTCTAGACCTTCTAGATCGGCTGGCCTGCACTTTTCAGACACAGTTTGGTATCCCGCCTGTCTGGCTAGCTCAAAAAGTTCCTGTCTCGTAATCGACTCAAGCCAATCGGTTGATTCATCTGGCCCGCATAATTTCCCATCTCTCCACCAGAGAATGCTTGATAGAGCGCCGTCAGCAATGTATCCGTCTTTGTCTAAAAGAACGGCCTCGTCGGCGCCGTGCAGATTGGCCTTCCTCCTCAGTTGCTGACAAAGTGAGAGGTCTGGCCCCTTCACCAATGGTCGTTCTCGAGGATCTGGCTCAGGGTAGGTCCATAAACCTAGGAATGTGGTTCTCTCAGGGGCCTTCCGGATTCGAAGGAAAAGTCTTTCCCCAAGCGCGCTGTCCTTGCGAAATTCGATTCGCGGGAACCACTCTCCGGTTTTGGGGATGGCGTTTTTGACCGCGCCGAAAAACTCTGTGTATAGCTGGTCATCAAGTGACTCTGCTAGGGAAACCCAGTCTTTGAACCTTGAGAAATGTTTTTCCAGTGATCGGACTCGTCCCTCATCCACTAACCAGGAATCCGCCACGGTAAGCGCGGTTTTGTCCGTCTTATCAAAGTTGATAAGTTTTCCTGAGTCGAAGACTAGGAAATCGCCCTCCACGCTCACTGCAAATTCCTCCATTCCTAGCTCTAGACTACGAGCCTAGGGATACTGAAAATGCTATTTACGGAGAAGTTAACCAACTGGTGGTACAACCCAGATGATGTTTATCTATCACTGTATGCAAATTTGACCAATAGTTTTTATTTTGACCGCTCTCAAAACTCGGCCGCCTATTCAGTAATTGGTTCGGGGGAAACATTTACCTTTTCTTCCTTTGACGATCTTCAAATAGCGGTTCCTCGAGACAACATGGAGCTGCCCTTTGACTTCAGGCCTGGAGTAGTTGTGGCTCTGGATTACGAGATGGGCCTTGAGCATATGGGAATTGGAGAGGGCGGGGTATCCCGAGGGATAAATGTCGACCGCGCCATGGTTTTTGGGCATGCAGAGAAAGCCTGCTGGCTTGTTGGGGAGTTTCCCGATGAGCAATCATTTGATAATTGGAAACATTCCGTTTTCCTGCGCATTGCTCTCACCGGAGGTGAGTCTCAGAGTCTTCAGGGTCAAATGGGTTCAAGCCTTGTCTCGAGAAGTTCAAAAGCCGCATATTTGAAGGCTGTAGAGGACTGTAAACGACAAATTGCCAAGGGTGATAGTTATCAGCTTTGCCTCACCACTCAGCTCACTGGCACTATTGAGGCGGATCCATACTTGTTGTTTTATCAACTGAAGAGAAAACACCCGGCTCCGTTTGCTTCAATCATTAATTTCGGGGATGTTCAATTAGTCTCAATTTCGCCGGAACTATTCTTTTCCTCCTCCGCAGGCTTGATGAAATCTTCCCCGATAAAGGGAACTCGACCTCGAGTTGAAGACGAGACCGCTGACAGAGAAATCAGCGATTCGTTGGTGAATAATGAAAAAGAACGCGCTGAAAACCTAATGATTGTGGATTTGGTCAGAAATGACTTCACCAAGGTCGCAAAAATAGATTCCGTAATTACCGAAAAACTCTTCGAACTAAAAACCTTCAGCAGTGTGCATCAATTGGTTTCGACAGTCAGTGCTCAGCTAGAGGACAATCACTCCGTTTTGCACGCCATCAAAAGTCTTTTCCCTGCTGGGTCGATGACTGGAGCCCCCAAGCATTCCGCTGTTTCATTTTTAGCTAGTGCCGAGGGACATAGACGCGGACTGTATTCAGGGGCATTCGGTTGGATTGGCAGCAACGGGGACAGCGAGTTAGCGATGACCATCCGGAGCATTGTGATCTCAGGTGGCGAGTGCTCAATCGGCG
>Ga0209136_1000378_pt1 | contig 32139 bp, 29 predicted proteins | sample SaaInl0LU_22_DNA_FD_184640 | JGI IMG/M metagenome (GOLD analysis project Ga0209136, IMG submission 184640) | Marine microbial communities from expanding oxygen minimum zones in the Saanich Inlet - ESP_90LU_22_DNA (SPAdes) (version 2) | ecosystem: Environmental > Aquatic > Marine > Intertidal... | reverse complement strand
GTTTACTTCTTTAAAACGATCTTTCGCTATTAAAAACGCTACATTTATTTTATGGTCTGTTCTAGTAGAATCTACATAAAAGCCTAATGCAGCTTCAGAAAAATAATAAACACCATTGTTTTTAAATAGTTTAACTACGTTTTTGGCTTCGTTTCTAAAAACTTTATCATTGTATTGAGCTCCTTTTTTTAATAAACTTGTTGTTTTAGAAGCTTTATAGATAGAATCTAAAACAGGCGATTCTATATGTATTTTTATAGTATCTAATAAAGTAGGTTTTCCTAACGTTACATGATAGTCTACAGTGGCTTTTTTATTACTATCCCTATTAATGGTTTCCTTTACTTTAGAATCGAAATATCCTTTATTTTTATAATAAGCCCATAAATTATCTGCGGTTCTTTTTACTTTATTTTCGTTAACTATAACTGGGCTATCATAACTTAAAAACCAATTATTTAAGTTTATAAATGTGTTTGCGTAGGCAATACTTTGTTTTTCTGAAAAAATATTTTTTATAAATTTATATTTATTAGGATTTTCCTTTCCCCACTCTGATGGGGTTTTTGGCTTATCATGATTGCCTAAATTATGAAAATACAAGCCAAAAGGTAAATTTAAAAACCTGGAATTGGGTTTTTGAAGAATATACTTCTGAAGCTCTGAGCTTTTATTTCTAAAACTGTCCACATAAATATAATTTTGTGTAAGCATGTGTTTATCTTCTGCAACATGTTTTGTAGAGTTACACGCGCTTAAAAACAAAAAGAATAAAAAGTAAAAAGAAAGTTTTTTCATTACTTTAGCAATACATTCAACCTCAAAAATAACATTTTTCAAGCGTTTATTTATAAATAGATACATTTAATGAGTATTTCTAAAAATCAACTAAAATTAATAACAAGTTTATCGCAAAAAAAGTATAGAGAAAAGCATCAATTATTTATTGCCGAAGGAGTAAAGGTTGTTGAGGAGCTTTTAAATTCTTCTTTCGACGTAGAAGCCTTGTATTGCACAGAAGATTATCTATGCGAGAAATCTAATATTGAAATTAATATTGTATCCGAATTAGAGTTAAAAAAAATAAGTAATTTAAAAACACCGAATAAAGTACTCGGTTTATTTAGAATTCCAGAAAGCAAAAGCTTAAAAAACAAAGGATTAATTGTTGCTTTAGATGTTATAAACGATCCCGGAAACCTGGGTACCATTATTCGTTTATGCGATTGGTTTGGTGTGCAACAATTAATTTGTTCTAAAGACACTGTAGATTGCTATAATAACAAAGTTGTACAAGCAAGTATGGGCTCTTTAACTAGAGTTACCATCAATTATGTAGACTTATATGATTATTTAAAGGATACAAAATTACCTACTTTTATTGCAGATATGAATGGAGAAAATGTTTACAAAAGCGACTTACCTAAAGAAGGTGTTTTAATAATGGGAAATGAAGCTAATGGGGTTTCTGAAACAATTAAAAAATTAATTTCTCATACAATTTCTATCCCAAGATTTGGAGAAACACAAGAAACCGAAAGTTTAAATGTAGCGACTGCTACTGCAATTTTATTGAGTGAGTTTTCTAGAAATAAAATTTAAAAATCTTAAACTTTAAATTTACTCGAAAGCAAAGTTTAAAAATATACCTCTAGTTCCCATAAAATTAATAGGTGATGTCCATTGACTGTTTGGATCATCATCGTATTTAATTTCGTTGTTAAATGCAAAAAAACCACGAATGGAAGGAGAAAATTTAAAGTAATACAAGTAGAAATCTACACCTATACCAACTTCGTACATAAAGTTGTGGGTTGTCATTCTAAATTGTCCTGCAGAGTTATCATCTTGATTTGCCTCGTTACTAGAAAAGTTGTAGTTGTAAGAAACACCCGTTAATAAATAAGGACGTATATTTTTATACCTATCTGTACTAAATTTAAAAACCAACGGTATGTGTAAATAAGTAGATCCAATTTCTCTAATACTATCTTGTGGGTTAGATGATGTATTTAGATGATTGAACAGTATTCTTTTAGAATTACTTACCAAACCTGGTTCTAGACGTAAATTTAAGTTTTTATGTAATTTGAAATCTGCTATTAAACCCACATTAAAACCTGCTGTTGGTTCTACTGTTATGTTGGCATCTGTAACATTACTTTCTCTTAGGTTTAGTTTAAAATCGTTTTGATTTATCCCAAAATAAAAACCATAATGCAAAGGTTTTCTATCAAAAGTAGGTAAATATTCTACACGTTCACTTTGCGCATAAAATGAAATGCTTGTTATCAAAAAAAAAGAAAAAAACAGACTTCTTTTACTCATAATTACTTACGTGCTGTGTAAATTGTAGCAACACCAAAAGTTACAGGATTATCTTCTGTATGTGTAAACCCATTTTTTCTCAAAATATTGTTAAAGGACTCTCCAAAAGGAAAAGAATTTGCAGTTTCAGACAAATAAGAATAAGCTGCTTTATCTTTAGAGAATAATTTACCAACTATTGGCAAAAATACACTTGTATATAATTTATAACCTTGTTTGAATGGAAATTTTGTTGGGTTTGAAGTTTCTAAAATTACCAAAACACCAGTAGGTTTTAAAACTCTAGCAATTTCTTTTAAACCTTTATCTAAGTTAGCAAAATTCCTAACGCCAAAAGAAACTGTAATGGCATCAAAAGTATTGTCTTCAAATGGCATTTCTTCAGAATCTCCAACTACCATTTCTATTTTATCTGATAGCTTTGCTCTAGCTATTTTTTGCTTGCCAACTTCTAACATACCTTCAGATATATCTAAACCAACAATTCTATCTGGGTTTAAATTAGACATCATTAATGCTAAATCTCCAGTACCAGTTGCAATGTCTAAAATTTGTTTTGGATTGTTTTTGCTAACAATTTCAACAACTTTTTTACGCCATTTTACATCAATCCCTAAAGAAATTACTCTATTTAAACCATCGTAATTACCAGAAATAGTATCAAACATTTGTGCTACCTGTTGTTTTTTACCTAATGCTGAATCTTTGTATGGGTTTATTTTTTCTGCTGACATATTGTTTTGGTTTCGGCTTAAACTTGTTTTTAACCATTTATTGCCACAACTTCATTAATTTGATTGGGCAACATTTCTTTTAACAAATTTTCTATTCCGTTTTTTAAAGTTGCTGTAGATGATGGGCAACCACTGCAAGCACCTTGTAAAATTACGCTTACTACTTTGTTTTGCTCATCATAAGATCTAAAGGCAATATTACCTCCATCACCGGCTACTGCTGGTTTTATATATTCGTCTAAAATATCTACAATTTGTGCTGCAGTACCTTCTAAAGCTATGGTTGGTTTTACAGCCTTATTTTCTGCTGAAGTTACAGCTTCTTCTTTTGGTAATTCTTTAATGATAATTTTACCTGCTGCTAAATATTCTCTTATAAAAGTTCTTACTTCTCCGTAAACCTCATCCCATTCTACCATATCGTATTTTGTAATAGATATGTAATTGTCTGAGATAAAAACTTGTTTTACAAACGGAAAATTAAAAATAGCTTGCGCTATAGGCGATGACGCACTTGCTTCATCTATATTTTTAAATTCTACATCTGTTTGTGTTAATGCTTTATTGGTACCAAACTTCATTACTGCTGGGTTTGGCGTAACTTCTGCATATACTTCTATAGCTTCTTTTTTAGAGGTTGTTTGCTCGTTTACAACTGCGTTACCATTATTTATATAAGCTGCTATTTGTTCTCTTACTTCTTCTTGAACCTCTTCCCACTTCACGATATCAAAGCGTTGTATGGCAATAAAATTGGCGGTTACAAATACCTTTTTTACAAATGGTAAATAAAACAATTGTTGTGCTAAAGGAGAGTTTTTAGCTTCATCTATATTATTAAATTCGTAACTACCTCCATTAATTAAAACACTAGTACTGTTGTATTTAATAATAGTATTATTGGTTGTTTCTTGTATTGTTATTTTAGTTTTTGACATCTGCTAAAAATTGAATTGCAAAATTAAGGCAAAAAAGATAAATACTATTGTATAATTGAGATAAACTTTAAGACGTTACTTTAATGATTTTTTACAACCATTTAAGTAACGTCTTAATCATAAATTTTGTTTATTTTTTTTATAGATTGATGGTTACAGTACCTGTAAAAACTTTATTACTAATTGCCAACTCTGTAGAATTTACAGAGGGAAACTGTGGGTACGAATTATAGAAAGCGGTTCTGTTATTATCGCTGTAAGAAAAATCTATTTTAAAGTTACCAAAGTTGTAACCTCCACCAAAAGAATAGCCCTGTAAATTATCTGAATCTAAAGCTGTTTTTAATGGATCTTGTTCAAATTTATAACCTCCTCTAACGCTAAATCTATCAAAACGCCATTCTGTACCAATATTTAATGCATAGACATTTCTTAACTCATTTTGAAAAAACTGATTTTCTCCATAAAAATCTGCATCAGATAAATTCATATTTGTAAAATTTTTGTTTGAATAATCTACACTTAACAAACCACTTTTACCAAAAATCAAGGCAGCACTTGCTGTTAATTTACTTGGTGTTTTTAGCCTATAAATAAAATTTTGAGACGGAAAATTTCCTCCAGCAGTATTATCGTATATAACATTGTCATTACTTACAACAATTTCTGTATCGCCCATATAACCATCATTATTTACAATGTTAGATTCTTCTAAAACTTCTGTAAACCATGTGGGTGTTTGGTAAGACAAACCAAATCTAAAGTTTTTACTTGCTTTGTAAATAAAACCCGCATTTAAAGAAACTCCTGCACCTGTTACAAAATTTTCTTGGTAAAAATTAGCCTCTAATGTATTACCATTTCCATCATTATTAAATTCTGTTAAAGTAGCACGTTGTCTAAAATTTAAATCGTAAAAATTTAAACCACCACCTACATATAATTTATTTTGATGAACCGCAGAAAAAGCTACACTTACTTCATTTAATTCGCCTGTGTAATTATTCCGAAAACGTTGTTCTTCTGCTACATTATAATCTATCGTTGGTGTATTATTATCTAAAGGAAAATCTCTAAAAGTTGCAATACCACTATTACCAAAAGCACTAACCCCGTTGTTATAATCTTTTTTCATTCTATAATTAAAACCTATGGCAAATTTTTTCCATTCAGAATTATAAGCACTTTTAAAAACTAATACTGCACCCGCTTGCGTTAAATTAAAAAATTGGTTTTGGTTATTTCTAGAAGTACCATAATAATTACTAGTAATATCTGTATTTCTAGAATTAAAACTACCAGAAAAAGCACTATTATTAAAAACAGCTATACCTGCTGGGTTTATATTTATTGAAGAAATATCTCCACCTAATGCTCCAAAAGCACCACTCATAGACGTAAAACGTGCTGTACCATTTGCATCATTTTCAGAGAACAATAATGCCAAATCTTGATATCCTAATGATTGCGAAAAAGATGTAAGAGTTACTGCGAACAAAATCAAAAACGTTATTAATTTTTTCATTTTTATGCTTTATTAGATTATAATTAAATGTTTAATTTCTTCTTCTAGATGAAGATGAACTTCTTGTAGAAGAACTTCTACTACTTGTTGCTCTTGAAGAAGAGCTACTAGAAATTGAAGGCCTGTATGAACTAGTGCTTCTTGTAGAACTAGATGTAGAAGGCCTGTAAGTACTTCTACTATTGGTGGTATTTCTATTAACACTACTTGTATTATTGGTTCTTCTAGAACTAGATGATGAACCCCTAGAACTGCCCGAACTTCTTCTTGAAGAAGATGAACTTCTTCGTGTGCTAGAAGATGATCTTCTAGTTGTATTACCAGAGCTTCTTCCAGTGGTTGACGAACTTCTTCTTGTTGTAGTAGAACTTCTCCTAGTTGGATTAACAGTTCTAGAGTTCCTCCTTACAGTAGATGAATTATACCTAGAAGTACTTGTACTTCTTCTTGAACTTATAGGAGATCTTCTAGTAGTAACTCCATTTCTTCTTGTACTATTATTATAGGCAACTCTTCTTCCAAAAGTTGTATTTCTAATATATCTATCATTAAATCTATTATTTCTACCCCAGTTGTTATAACCTCTGTTCCAACCCCAATTGTTCCAGCCCCAGCCTAAAGCAAAGTTATTGTGGTATGGGTGCCAATAAGAATTCCAGCCCCATCTATTTCTAAATCTCCAATCATTCCAACCCCAATGATTCCATCCGAAGTTATTATAGCCCCACATTCCAAAAGCTGGATTGTAAAAATTATTCCAGTATGGATCTACGACATTTACATTTACAATAACGTCATTAGAGTTATTTCCCCAAGATGGGTTTGTATTATAATTTAAACCATCTTCTACATATATAGTATCTGCAGTATGATATGTATCTACATCTGTAAAAATATCATTATTATTTACATTCTCTAAACGCTCAAGTTCTTGTGTAAAATAATTAGTGTTGTAGTCTTCATATTCTCTTTCATTTACAACAATAACCTTTTTTGTGGGTCGGTCATCTCCATAAATACCATCATCATTATATACACTTTGATAAGTACCACAAGAAATAAGCAACAAATTTGCTATTATAAATAATGCTAATGAATTAAACCTGTTATTTTTATGTGATAATTTCATATTATTTTGTTTTAAGAGAAACAGTAACGAAATAAATGTTATCAAAAAATTAAAACTTTACTTGGTCTATAACCATTTTGTAGTAGTTTTGCATTGATTTTGCGGGACACAAAAACTATATAACATTAATTTCAGTATAAATATAACAACATTTGTGCCAAACTTTTAATTATGGGTAAACATTTAACAAAAAGAACAGAAGACTATTCTAAGTGGTATAATGAGCTAGTTGTAAAAGCAGATTTAGCAGAAAACTCGGCTGTAAGAGGCTGTATGGTAATAAAACCCTATGGTTTTGCTATTTGGGAAAAAATGCAAGCTGAACTAGATAAAATGTTTAAAGAAACAGGTCATGAAAATGCTTATTTTCCGCTTTTTGTACCCAAAAGTTTGTTTGAAGCTGAAGAAAAAAATGCAGAAGGTTTTGCAAAAGAATGTGCTGTTGTTACACATTATAGACTACAAAATGATCCTGATAATGAAGGGAAATTAAGAGTAGATCCAGAAGCAAAATTGGAAGAAGAATTAGTAGTTAGACCAACATCAGAAGCTATTATTTGGAATACATATAAAGGATGGATACAATCTTATAGAGACTTACCTCTGTTAATAAACCAATGGGCAAATGTTGTACGTTGGGAAATGAGAACACGTTTATTTTTAAGAACTGCAGAATTTTTATGGCAAGAAGGTCACACAGCACATGCAACCAAAGCAGAAGCTGTTACAGAAGCTAAACAAATGCAGGAAGTTTATGCAACGTTTGCAGAAAAATTTATGGCAATGCCTGTAATTAAAGGTATTAAATCTGATAGTGAACGTTTTGCTGGAGCAGAAGACACCTATACAATAGAAGCGTTGATGCAAGATGGTAAAGCATTACAAGCAGGAACAAGTCACTTTTTAGGTCAAAATTTTGCCAAAGCTTTCGATGTAAAATTTACTTCTAAAGAAGGAAAACAAGAACATGTTTGGGCTACTTCTTGGGGTGTATCCACACGTTTAATTGGTGGTTTAATTATGACGCATTCTGATGATGCAGGTTTGGTTTTACCTCCAAAATTAGCACCAATACAAGTTGTAATTGTACCAATTTATAAAGGTGAAGACCAGTTAGAAGAAATTTCTGAAAAAGTACATGTTTTTACAAAAGAATTACGCAAAAAAGGCATTTCTGTAAAGTTTGACAACAGAGATACTTTTAGACCTGGTGCAAAATTTGCTGAATATGAGTTAAAAGGAGTGCCTGTTAGAATTGCTATTGGAAAAAGAGATTTAGAAAATAACACTGTAGAAATTGCTAGACGAGATACTTTTGAAAAGCAAACAGTATTGCAAGACAATTTAGTAAATGTTGTGAGTTCTTTATTAGAAGAAATTCAGGAAAACTTATTTCAAAAAGCAATAGATTTTAGAAAAGAACATACTACTGTTGTAGATAATTTTAAAGAATTTGAAAAAGCGATAAAAAAGAAAGGTGGTTTTGTATCTGCTCATTGGGATGGTACTGAGGAGACAGAAAATCGAATAAAAGAATATACAAAAGCAACCATTAGATGCATACCAAATGACACTAAAGAAGAAAACGGAACCTGTGTTTTAACAGGAAAACCATCAACAAAAAGAGTGCTTTTTGCAAAGGCATATTAATTTTTTAAAAAAAATTAAAAAATAATTGCAGAATTTAAAAAACGTTGTATATTTGCATCCGCAATTGAGAGATATTTAATTGTTATGGTCCGTTCGTCTAGGGGTTAGGACGCCAGGTTTTCATCCTGGTAACACGGGTTCGATTCCCGTACGGACTACAAAGTTTTAATAAAAAAACGAATAAAAGAAATTATGGCAAATCATAAGTCAGCATTAAAAAGAATTAGAAGTAACGAAGCTAAAAGGTTACGTAATAAATATCAGCATAAAACTACAAGAAATGCTGTAAGAGACTTACGTTCTATTGAAGATAAGAAAGATGCAGCAGGAAAATTAAACACTGTTATTTCTATGTTAGATAAATTAGCAAAAAACAACATTATTCATAAGAATAAGGCTGCTAATTTAAAATCTAAATTAACAAAACATGTTGCTGCATTGTAGTAACAAATAAAATTATTATAATTTAAAAGCTCTGAATTAAATTCAGAGCTTTTTTTTGTAGTAGTATTTTTAAAAAACCACAAATTACCAATCGTAATTTTTATGTGCATCTAATCTAATAAATATAAACAGTAAGATAGTAAAACCCCAAAGCGATGAACCACCATAGCTAAAAAATGGTAAAGGGATTCCTACAGTTGGCAACAAACCTATCACCATACCAATATTAACAATTACATGAAAAAAGAGAATTGAAGCTAGACCATAGCCATAAATTCTACCAAACTTATTGGTGTGTGTATCTGCTAAATAAATAATTCGATAAAGCATTAGCATAAATAATAAAATTACAGAGGTTGTTCCAAGAAACCCCCACTCTTCTCCTATAACACTAAATATGTAATCTGTATGTTGTTCTGGTACAAAATCTCCCTGAGTTAAATCTCCTTTTAAAAAGCCTTTGCCTGTAAAACCACCAGAACTAATTGTTAATTCTGATTGATACGAATTGTACCCAATACCTTGATTGTCTTTTTTAAGACCTAAAAGTATCTCGAAACGATCTCTATGATGCTGTTTAAATAGATTGTTATAAGTGAAACCTGTACCTAAAATAAAAATACCTATTATTAAATATATACCTAATATTTTATACCAATTAAAACGAAAAAATCGCTTTCCCCCTCTATATAACGCATACCCTGAAAATAGAGTAATGATAGAAAATAACGAAACTAAAACCCATTTGACACCCAATAGAATTGTTAAGAGAAACAAGACAATTATAGCAACACCTAGTAAAATGTAATTTAAGGTTAAACCTTCTCTATTTAAAACAAAAAAGAAGGCGAAATAAATTATGGCAGAACCTGCATCTGGCTGTAACATGATTAAAAAAGCTGGAATAAATATAATGACAAAAGCCTTTATTTGATTTTTAATCAACTTAAAATTATATTGTCTATCACTTAATAATTTTGCCACAGCTAGAGCTGTAAAAGCTTTTACAAATTCTGAAGGCTGCAAACCAATTACACCGAAATTATACCAAGAAGTTGCGCCATTTATTTTTTTTCCGAAAAGAAACAATCCAACAAGAGAAATCAATGAAACAACATAGAGAACACTTGCAAATTTTTCGTAAAATTTAGCGTTAAAAAAAAGAATTATAATAATTAAAGGAATTGCTAAACAGATAAAAATAAGTTGTTTCCCATATTTTGTAGAAAAACTTAACAAAGGTTCAATATCTTCTGTTTTAGAAGCCGAATAAATATTTAGCCAACCAAAACCAACTAAAACAGCAAAGATAAGTACTAAAAACCAATCTATACCCGCAAAAATATTATTTCGTTCCTGACGCAATTTCTTTAGTTTTTGGTATTAATTTATCGTATTCTGATTGTAAGCTCATTGCGAACATATTTTGCTCTCTATATTTTGTTTTTTCAGAAATCTCTCCATTTAAATACTTTTCTATCAATAAACTTGTAATTGGTGCAGCAATTGTAGAGCCATAACCACCATTTTCTACAAAGATAGCAAGCGCAATTTTTGGATTTTTCTTAGGAGCAAAAGCTACTAAAATAGAATGATCTGCTAATTGTTCTTTTACACCATTTATAATAGCAAAATTTTCTGAGGTCCCTGTTTTTCCGCAAATTTCAATTCCTTTTACTTGACTCCATTTACCTGTTCCTGTTTTAAATACCTCGTGCATTGCTTCAACTACAGGATTAAAATGCTCTTTAGCTATGGTGGTTTGTTTTTTTACAGTATAATCAGCTTGTGTAATAGGAGAATTATTAACTTTTTTTAAAATATGAGGTGTGTAAAAATAACCTCTATTAGCAATTGCAGCTGTAAAGTTTGCCAATTGTATGGGGGTTGTTAAAACTTCTCCTTGCCCAATTGCATTCGATATTGTTGAAGAACCATTCCACCTGTAATTTAATCTTGCATCGTAATAATCTCCGCTAGGAATTAGCCCTGGACTTCCAGCGGGTAAATCATATCCTAAATAATTGCCCAAACCAAAACTTTTTACATGTTTACTCCAATTATTTAAACCTTTGGTTGGTTGATTGTTTTTTTCTACAATTCTTTTATAAGTATTAGAAAAATAACTATTACAGGATTTTGCTATGGCAGTAGTTAGAAAAATTTTTCTTCCATAAATCTCACAATGACACTTCATGTATTCATTTTTTCTACCTCCGTATCTATAGCCACCATTACAGTAAACTCCAGTATTCTTATTAATAACACCTTCTTGTAAGCCAATTAAGGCATTCATCATTTTAAATGGAGAACCAGGAGGATACGCTGCTAATAAGCCTCTATCATATGCAGGTCTACTAATAGTGTCATTAAATAAAAGTACCGAATTTTTTGATCGTTTTCTACCTACTAACATGTTTGGATTGTAGGTAGGGGCTGTTACCAAAGCTAAAATTTCTCCAGAAGAAGGTTCTATTGCTACAATACCACCTCTTTTACCTTTCATTAATTTTTGTGCATACTGCTGTAATTCTATATCTAAAGTTAAAGTTAGGTCCTTTCCATTTTCTGCTAAAGTGTCTTGCTCTCCATTTTTATAAGAACCTGTAACTTTATTTAAATTATTTCTTTTAAAATATTTTTTACCTTTTCTACCTCTTAAATACTGTTCGTATTGTTTTTCTATGCCGTCTTTACCTATTAATTCACCTGCTTGGTAGTAATCACTTTTTTTTGCCAAAGCTTCATTTACTTCGCCAATATACCCTAAAACATTAGCCGCAGCATTTATGGGGTAGTCTCTTATAATTCTTTTTTGAATGTAAAAACCTTGAAAATTATGTAACTTTTCTTGTAGAAAGGCAAAATCTTCTTTTGCTAGTTGCTTTAAAAAAACAGAAGGTAAATAAGGTGCATAATTGTTCGCTTTTTCAAATCTATGTAAAAAATCTTCTTTAGAAATTCTTAAAAGATTACAAAACTCTAGGGTATCTAATGGTTGTACTTGATTGGGTTGCACCATAACATCATAAGAAAGTTGATTTGCCACTAATAACTTTCCGTTTCTATCGTAAATATATCCACGTTCTGGATAATCGTACTTTATTTTTACTGCAGCACTGTGTATGGGATCATAATTATCTCTACTTAAAATTTGAAGTTGAAATAAACGTCCTATAAAAACCAAACACACAACTGTGATTAGAAAATAAAGTAAAAAACCTTTTTTCATTATTGTTTTTTAGTAAAAATAAACGTTGCTATGAAATATAATACTAACGTAAAAACACTTGAAAAAAGTGTATTGAATACTACGTAAGTAATATTTTGAAAACTAAAGTTAGCAAAAGTAAATAAGATAAAATGATGAATTATTGTTAAAGTTACCACATAGTTAAAAACTTTACCAAAAGACTCTGTATGAATATCGAAAAATGGATAATCTGCCTCGTATTTTCTAAAATATAACTTTATAAAAAACAATCTAACATAAGCAATAAATAAGGTTGCAAATGCATGTATACCTCCAGAATCTGAAAATATATCTAAACCTAAACCTAGTAAAAAAGCTAACAATAAAAATAAGAATCTGTTTTTATTTAAAGGGAATAAAAACACAAAAGCAATATATAAATAAGGATTTACGTAACCTAAAAACAAAATATTATTTAATACAAATACTTGTAAAAATAATAGAATCAAAAACAATAGTGTAAAATAGACTATTTTATTCATTGTTTGTATTTTCTAAAGTTTCTAACTCTAATTTATGTAAGTTTTTAATTACATAAACTGGCCCCAAATTACTCATATCATTAAACAACTTAACATCTATACTATTATTTACGGTACTTGTATTATTTACTTTGATGACAGACCCAATTAAAATTCCCTCTGGAAAAATAGCAGACCTACCTCCTGTTTCTATGGTATCGCCCACTTTTATAGGCGCTTGTCTTGGTATATCTATAAGCTGAACAACATTGTAGTTTTCTCCATTCCATTTTAACGACCCAAAGTAGCGGTTGTTTTTTAAACGCGCGTTTATACTACTATTTTTATTTAAAATTGATTGCACCCGTGTATAATTACTAGTAGAATTATCTGTAATTCCAATAATTCCTTTACTATTTACAACTGCCATTTCTCTGTGTAAACCTTGATTTTTACCCTTATTTATAGTTAAAAAGTTAAAAGCATTTGCATAACTATTTTTTATAATATTTGCGTTTAAAAAGGTATATTTTTGAAAATACAAAATAGAGTCTACTATAGCAGAGTCTTTATTTAAGCTTACAATATTTTTAAGCTCTAACAGATTTCGTAAGTGCGTATTTTCCTCTAGAAGAATTTCATTTTCTGACTTTAAACTAAAGTAATCAGAAATGTTGGCAACTTGAGAATATAATCCACCAGAAATGGCATTAGCAGAATTTACAAACTTACTTTTTTGAAAACTAAGATTATTAAACGTAATTGCTAAAGCAATGAATTGCAACAACAAAAAGAATAAAAAATATTTAAACTTTTGAAAAAAGTAAATAAGTTGTTGCATTTTTTAAACGAGTAGGTTTTTATTTCATTAATACATTTTTGTATTTATCTAACTCTTTTAAAGCAATACCTGTACCACGAACCACAGCTCGTAAAGGGTCTTCTGCTACATAAACTGGTAAATCTGTTTTACGAGATAACCTTTTATCTAACCCCCTTAACATAGAGCCACCTCCTGCTAAATAAATACCTGTATTGTAAATATCAGCAGCTAGTTCTGGTGGTGTTTTAGACAAAGTTTCCATGACAGCGTCTTCTATTCTAAGAATAGATTTGTCTAGAGCTTTTGCAATTTCTCTATAAGAAACTTGTACTTGTTTTGGTTTACCACTTAGTAAATCTCTACCTTGAACTAACATGTCTTCTGGCGGATTTTCTAAATCTTCTGTAGCTGCACCAATACTTATTTTTATTTTTTCTGCTGTAGTTTCCCCAACATATAAGTTATGTTGCGTTCGCATATAATACATAATGTCGTTGGTAAATAAATCTCCCGCCACTTTTACCGATTGATCACAAACAATACCTGCTAAAGCAATTACGGCAATTTCTGTTGTACCTCCACCAATATCTATAATCATATTTCCTTTTGGCTCCATTATATCTACCCCAACACCAATTGCAGCTGCCATCGGTTCGTAAATTAGATAAATTTCTTTGGCATTCATGTGTTTTGCAGAATCACGAACGGCTCGTTTTTCTACTTCTGTAATTCCAGAAGGAATACAAATTACCATACGCAAAGCTGGTGGAAATAACTTCTTTTTAATTGATGGAATTTGCTTTACAAACTCTTTAATCATCTCTTCAGAGGCCTGAAAATCTGCAATTACACCGTCTTTTAACGGACGAATTGTTTTGATGTTTTCATGGGTTTTTCCTTGCATTAAATTGGCTTCTCTACCAATTGCAATGATTTTTCCGGTAATTCTATTTCTTGCAACAATTGAAGGACTGTCTATAACCACTTTTCCATTGTGAATTATCAACGTGTTTGCGGTCCCTAAATCAATCGCAATATCTTCCGTCATGAAATCAAAAAAACCCATAAAATATCTTTGTTATATTATTTTAACTACTGTATTACAAACTTACTAAATTTCTGATTATAAATACACTATAAATTATTAATGTTTAAAATGTCTTGTCCCTGTCATTACCATAGACAAATTATTCTCATTACAGTAATCTATACTTAATTGATCTTTTATAGATCCACCAGGTTGTATCACACTTTTTACACCAGCCTTGCCAGCAATTTCTACACAGTCTGGAAATGGAAAAAATGCATCACTTGCCATTACTGCACCATTTAAATCAAATTTAAAACTAGTTGCTTTTTCTATGGCTTGGTTTAAAGCGTCTACTCTACTTGTTTGTCCTGTACCACCTGCTAATAACTGTTTGTTTTTTACTAAAATAATGGTATTTGATTTTGTGTTTTTACAGAGTTTAGATGCAAACAACAAATCTTCTAATTGGCTATCTGTTGGCTTATGGTTGGTTACGTATTTTAAATCTTCTAATTGATCTGTTACGTTGTCTTTATCTTGTACTAAATTACCATTTAAACAAGTTCTTATTGTTGTTTTTGGTAAGGCAACATCTTTCTGAATTAATATAATTCTATTCTTTTTTCCCTTTAAAATTGATAAAGCTTCATCTGAATAACTTGGCGCAATAACTACCTCACAAAATAACGTATGAATTTCTTCTGCAGTTGCAGCATCAATTTGTGTATTTGCAATTAAAATACCACCAAAAGCAGAAACTGGATCTCCAGCTAAAGCATCTACATAGGCTTGTTTTATAGTATCTCTTTGAGCAAAACCACAAGCATTATTGTGTTTTAAAATAGCAAAAGTTGGTGCTTCTCCTTTAAATTCCTCAATTAAATTTACAGCAGCATCTACATCTAGTAAGTTGTTATAACTTAATTCTTTACCATGCAACTTATCAAACATATCTTCTAAATCGCCAAAGAAATATCCTTTTTGATGAGGGTTTTCACCATAACGTAAAACTTGTGCTTTTGTTTCGCTAACTTTTAAAGCTGGTTCTTCGTCTGCATTAAAATAATTAAAAATTGCAGTATCGTAATGAGAAGAAATATTGAAAGATTTTGCTGCAAATTTCTTTCTTTGAGCAATAGTAGTTTCTCCTTTATTTTCTGATAAGATTGTTAGAAAATCATCATATTGATCCATAGAAGAAACGGTAAACGTATCTTTAAAGTTTTTAGCTGCGGCTCTAATCAAAGAAATACCGCCAATATCTATTTTTTCTACAATATCTTGCTCAGAAGCGCAAGAAGCTACTGTTTTTTCAAACGGATATAAATCTACAATTACTAGATCTATTTGCGGAATATCATATTCTTTTAACTCAGCAACATCACCTGCGTGATCTTGTCTGTTTAAAATACCACCAAAAACTTTTGGATGTAATGTTTTTACTCTACCTCCTAAAATAGAAGGATAAGAAGTAACATCTTCTACTGGAACAACAGAAATACCAAGATCTTTGATAAATTTCTCTGTACCTCCTGTAGAATAAATTGTTACGTTTAATTCGTTTAACTTTCTCACAATTGGCTCTAAACCATCTTTGTGAAATACTGAAATTAATGCAGATTTAATTGTTTTTGAAGTGCTCATTTAGTGTTGTGTTGTTAAGCACACAAATTTAGTAAATTGAACCTACTAAGACAATAAAAGATAGTAACAAAAACCAAAAGTAATTAACATCTATTGCACTTACACTTTTGTTTTAAAGTTTTCTACCAAAGGTGAATAGTTTCTCACTTATTTTTTCTTTTTTGCCTATGGTAAATATTATAAATCTAGAAAAAAACTTTGTCAAGTCTTTCTAATTTTTACATCATGCTATTTAAATATAAATAAATCTATAACTTTATTATAAAATTGTTGACACTTTTTTACATACGTATTCTAAAAGTTCTTCGTCCTTTGTTGTAAAAGTGTTTGCTGTATGTGAATCTATATCTATTTGTCCAATATTTTCTCCGTTTACAAAAATAGGAATTACAATTTCTGATTTTACCTTCCAACCACAAGAAATGTAGTTGTCTTGCTCTGAAACATCTTGTACCACAAAATTCGTATTAGAAACTGCTACTTGCCCACAAATACCTTTTCCAAAAGGAATAATAGTATGCGCTGTTTCTTCGCCTGTATATTGTGCTAATTTCAGCTCTTCTTTGTCGTCATTTTTAAAATAAAAACCTACCCAATCATAATAAGAAATTTTATTTTCCAATAAGTCGCAGATTGCCTGTAACTTATTACTTACGTTTGTTTTTTCTGCAATAATTGTTGCTACTTTATTTTTTAAAATATCAATTTCCATTTTTGTATCTTCATTTAATAAATAAGTTGCAAATCTAAATGATTTTCTATTGTAAAAAGACATGAAAACACCCTCATTTTTGTAATAAAATTTCCTGTAAATATATATTGTAATTCGAAATTTGTAAATTTGTATAATTAATGAAAAAAGCGTTTACTAAAATAACATCTTTATTACTAGCCCTTTTAGTACTACTTTCTACCTTTTCTTTTACGGTAGAAACGCATTATTGTGGCGATTTTTTAATGGATATTTCTTTTATTGGTCATGCTGATGATTGTGGTATGGAAATGGAAAAAAAATCATTTTACAAAAAGAAAAACTGCTGTAAAGACGAGGTAATAACTGCAAAAGGGCAAGATGAGTTACAACAATTTAATGAGTTAAAATTAGATTTTGATAAACAACAGTTTGTAACTGCTTTTTTAATTTCTTACCAAGATTTATTTGTAGAAAAGGCATCGAAAAACATTTTTCACAAAGACTTTTCTCCACCTGATATCCCAAGAGATTATCAAATTTTACATCAATCTTTTTTAATTTGATTTTTTAATATTATCAACTATCAAAATCACTTCTAAAACTAGAAGTAATGGTTATTTATTATTAAAAATCAATATCAATGAAAAAAATTATATCTAGTAGTTTTTTACTACTATTCCCAATAATTATTCTTGCACAAACCAACTTAAAAGGAATGATTATGGACAAACAAAACCCTAAAAATCAATTAGGTGTTCCTGGCGCCACAGTAAATTGGCTAAACACTAGTATTGGTGTAGTTACCAATGAAAAAGGTTGGTTTACAATACCCTACAAACCTGAATATAAAAAACTAGTTATAAGCTACATTGGCTTCAATACAGATACCATAACCATTACTAGTTTAGAGCCTATTCATCATTTTATTACTCCTGAAAATAATTTAGAAGAAATTACCATAAAAAGCAAACGAGATGCTGTACAAAAATCTTTATTTGCTACCACAAATATATTTACAGTAAATAATGATGAGTTGTTAAAAGCTGCTTGCTGTAATTTGGCAGAAAGTTTTGAAACAAATCCATCTATAGATGTTAGTTTTTCTGATGCTTTAACAGGCACAAGACAAATACAAATGTTGGGATTAAAAAGCCCATATTTATTAATAACTCAAGAAAATGTGCCTTCTGTAAGAGGAGCTGCACAAGCTTTTGGATTAACTTTTACTCCAGGAACCTGGGTAGAAAGCATTCAAATTACCAAAGGTGCAGGTTCTGTAGCCAATGGTTTCGAAAGTATTTCTGGACAAATTAATGCTGAATTGGTAAAACCTTTTTCTGACAACAAATTATTTATAAACGCTTACAGTTCTTTAAATGGACGCTTAGAACTTAACACCCATTTTAATGAAAAAATTTCTGATAAATGGCAAGCTGGCTTGTATATTCATGGAAATTATAGAGGGCAAAAATTTGATAGAAACCACGATAATTTTTTAGATACACCATTGGCAAATCAAATAAATGTAATGAATCGTTGGCAATATACAGATGCACAAAATGGCTGGGTTAGTTTTATAAATTTTAGATTTTTAAATGATGAAAAACAAACGGGCGAATTAAACTATAATCCTGAAACAGATAAAGGAACCATCAATGCTTGGGGAAGTGAAATTGACACCAAACGTTTTGAAACTTCTGCAAAGTTAGGCTATGTTTTTCCTGAGCTTCCGTTTCAAAGTTTTGGACTTCAATTTACTTATAGCAACCATCAACAAGATTCTTATTTTGGGTTGAATGTTTACGATATAAAGCACGAAAGCTTATATGCTAACCTATTATTTAATTCGATAATTGGTGATACTAGAAACAAGTTTAAAACAGGAATTAGTTTTACCTATGATAATTATGAGGAACTTGTTGAAGTAGGTGTTTTTGATATGAATTTGAAAAGAAAAGAACAATCTTTGGGTGTTTTTTTCGAATATGCTTTCGATAATTTAAATAATTTTAGTTTTACTGCTGGTTTAAGAGTAGACACACATAATTTGTTAGGTAACTTTATAACACCGAGATTACACTTAAGATATGTACCTTGGAAAAATGGGGTTTTTAGAGCTTCTGTAGGAAGAGGAAAAAGAAGTGCTAATATTTTTGCAGAAAACCAGCAATTATTTGCAAGTTCTAGACAAATTAATATTGACAATGTAGGTGGAAACATTTATGGTTTAAATCCTGAAATAGCATGGAATTACGGTGTTTCTTATATGCAAAAATTCAAGCTTATTGAGCAAAAAGGAGATTTAACCTTCGATTTTTACAGAACCAATTTTAGCAACCAAGTTGTTGTAGATTGGGAAAACCCACAAGAAATTTCTTTTTACGATTTAGATGGTAAAAGTATTGCCAATAGTTTTCAGGTTGAATTGTATTATCAATTAAGCAAAGGGTTTAATTTAAGAACCGCCTACAAATATTTTAATGTAGCTACCGATTATAAAAGCGGTAATTTGCAAAAACCTGTTCAGCCTAAAAATAGATTTTTTGCAAATCTATCTTACGAAACTAGTTTACAAGAAAATGGTGCACAATGGAAATTTGATGCTACTTTTAATAATATTGGAAAACAGCGTTTACCAAATACAAGTAGCAACCCAAGCCAATATCAAATAGTGGAATTTTCAGATCCTTTTCAATTGTTAAATAGTCAAGTAACTAGAGTGTTTTCTAATCAATTTGAAGTGTATGTAGGTGCAGAAAATTTAACCAATGTTCAACAAAAAAATCCTATTTTAGCAAGTGATAATCCTTTTGGCCCCTATTTTGATACTACCATTGTGTATCAACCAATTTTTGGTCGCGCCATTTATGCAGGTTTACGATTCAAAATTAATTAAATAGCATAAAAATGAAAAAAATAATATTTATACTTAGTCTATTCTTACTTGGCTTTTCTATACAAGCACAAGAAGCAATTCAAAAGAAAAACAAAAATGCTAAAGTTACTTTTAAAGTAGATGGTATTTGTGGTATGTGTAAAAAACGTATAGAAACTGCTGCATTAAAAACAAGAGGTGTAAAATTTGCTATTTGGGATGTAAAATCGCACCAGTTAAATCTAATTATGGACGAGCGTAAAACAGATGTAGCCACAGTTCAAAAAAACATTACAGCAGTTGGGCATGATGTTTTATTAGACAAAGATAAAAAATTAGTAGCATCAGAAGAAGCTTATAATTCTGTGCATCCTTGTTGTAAATATAGAGACGAAAAAATTGTTTTAGATCATGAAGGTGGTGTAAAAAAGGTAAAGAATTAAATATCTAAAAAGGCTTACCAATATAAATATGTAAGGCTTTTTAATTTTATGCTATGCACTAAATTAATAGGCTGCGTTAGGGATTGAAATGGCATCCTTTTTTTTTGATAAAATTAAGCAATGTAGTTTCATAAAAGAAACCTTGTTTCATTAAAAGCTACTAAAACCACTTAAGCATAAAAAAAAAGATATAATGGAAAGCCCGTTAAAACGCCCAAAAAATAAAATTACTTCGATACTTTCTCTCCAATTGTTAAAAGCTCATTCCATTGTGTAGTAAATCTTGGGCTTCTATGCTTTTTTATTAATCCCCATTCTTTTTCTCTGTTACCCACGGTTGCTAATTTTACCTTGTTTTTACCAAACTTGCTATTAAGCTGGTCTATAACATCAGAAAGCTTTTTACTTTCTGCTTTATGTTCTTGATGAAAAAGACTTATTTGCACTTGGTTTTCTGGAATTAAATGAAATAAATGAACACCTACTTTTTTGTAACGATACCCAGGTTTGTATATTTTTTTTAACCCTTTTAAAGCTTCTTTGGTTAATTTTATAGTATTGTTTGTAGGCGTATCTAAAGTGATAATTATTTTATTGCGATACTGATTATCTAGATTGCTAAAAGAATTGGTGTGTAAAAAAACTTCGATACAACCTGCTGCAGAACCTTGTTGACGCAACAAATCTGCCACTTCTGCAACGTAAAAACTAGTAGCTTCTGAAATGATACTATAGTCTGTTAATTTTTTTCCGAAAGATTTTGCTGTACCAATGCCTTTTTTGGGTTTTACAATATCTACCAAATTATGACAAGGAAAATTGTTGAGTTCTCTCCACAAACGCTCGCCTACAACTGTCATTTCTTTACGTACCCAAGCCAAAGGTATATTTGCAAAGTCTAAAGCTGTTTGCGCTCCTGTATTTTCTACACGAATGGTGTGTTTGCGGCCAATACCCCAAATATCTTTTACTTTTGCTACTTGTAATAATTTGGTTCTTTTTTCTTCGGTGTCTATTACTAAAACTCCTTTGTTTTCTGGAATTTTCTTTGCAAATTTATTGGCAATTTTAGAGAGCGATTTTGTTTCTGCTACTCCTACTCCAACAGGAATTCCTGTATTTTTATGTACACTATTTTTTATTTTATGGGCAATTTCTTCAATTTTATCTGCTGGGTAGTGTGATAAATCTACAAAGCTTTCGTCTATACTATATTCTTCTACCATTGGTGAAAATTCTCGTAACGTATCCATTACTCTTTGAGACATGTCTGCATACAATGTATAATTAGAAGAAAAACAGGTAACATTATTGGCTTTTAAAATATCTTTAATTTTAAAAACTGGCTGAAACATTGGTATATGTGCCAAGGCTTTTGCTTCTTTATTAGCAGCAATTACACAACCATCATTATTACTTAAAACCACTACCGGTTTGCCTTCTAAATCGGGTCTAAAAACCTGTTCGCAAGAAGCATAAAAACTATTACAATCTACTAAAGCAATCATAAAGTAGATTTTATAATGTAGGTAATTACACCCCAAAGTTGAACTTCTTCTTTAGAGTTTGTATCTATTCTTATAATCTGAAAAGCGCCATCTTTTGCTATTACAGCCAACTGATTATTTTTAGGCGATAAAGATTTATCAATAATTAAAACGTCTTTCTCTAAAATATCAAAATCACTAAAACTATTGTCTATTACTCGAACGTAAAAAGTAGCAGAAGGATTGTTTATTAAAACATCGTTTAAATCTATTCTGGGTTCTGTGTAATGTGTGGCAGGACTAGAAAAACCCGTCTGTTTTGGACGCGCAACTCTGTAACTTTTTTTGGTTTTTTGCACCAATTTTGTTTCTCCTGATTTCACACTTTAAAATTACAAGAAAAAGGAATTGATAAATGTTAATTTTAGAGAAGTAATTAACAAATTTTAATGTTTTTAGATTTATTATTTAAAAAAAGCAGTTACAAATCGATAATATGACTTTAGCAAGCTAACAGTAATTAATGTATCTTGTTTTATGAAACCATGGTTTATTGTGATACTAAAAAAGCAATTGTTTTAAATTGCCTTAATGCTTCAATAATTTATGTAACTTTCCTTTTATAAGAATCAGGTAAACTCCACTTTTATATTTGTGTAAGTCTATCTTTTTACTTTCTCCAGAATTCAGTAAAGCACCTTTAATGGAAAACACCTCCCATTCTATTACTTCTGGCAGATGTACAAGCCCATTTGTAGGGTTAGGAAACAATAATTTCTTTTTTTCTAGTATTCCGTCAATACCTAATTGGCTGGATGCAGGAGTTCCGTATAATGGCCATTTGTTTAAATAATCAGGTTTTTCGGATAGAAACAAAGATGCAGGTATCTGATCTTCAGGTTTCATATCTCCCCAAACTACGTTTCCATCCTCACCTTCAACAGAAACATTTAAAATGTTTCCACCAGAAAAGGTGTTTTTTCCAGGCATACCCACTTCTCCATCTCTTATTCCAGTTCTCTCTCCATTTTCGCTTTCAATTTCATTTCCAATAATCGTCATATCCTCCACAAAGCGACTTGTACTGCCAATTTGAGTTATGGCATGGTTTCTAAACCACATTGTATAACGTGTTCCCCAACCTGCTCTTTCATTTCCGTCATCAAAAATTTCTTTACCATAGTTTCCTTCAAAAAGGTTATTATGGCATCCTTTTGAATTATGTTGACCTATATCTCCATAATGATTGTAAGGTGACTCAGCTCTATTATAAGCAAATACACTGTGATTTGTACCAAATTGAGAAATGAAAAAATGGCGGAGATTGGAGCCTCTATTGTTGATTAAATTTACTCGAGTGCAAGAAACCAGCGAAATGCCATATTGGTAACCACCACATTTATCACAACCAAAATTGCCATGCAAATAGTTTTGAAAGAAAATCACATCTCTTGAGTTGAATAAGGCTATGTGCGTTTTTAGTGCATTTTTACTTTCTATGTTAGAGAATTCTGCATTTTGAAGCATTCTCAAATAGATATTCACATCTCCATTACCGTTTGTTGTTGAAGGTCTCTCAATATAGAAATTATGAAATCGAATATTTTTTAAAAAGTTCATTTTTAATACTGTGGTATGATCTTTAAAAAAAGGAATACCGAAGTTCATATCAAGACTAAGTTCATTGCCTGATTTTGCAATAATTTTAAAAATCTGTGTTTCCTTCCCTGTAATAAGTGGATTAGCATTTGGTCTAATAAGTGATCCACCTTGTTTAACAATAAAATAATCACCTACATTAAGTCCGCTTGTAGAGGTTAAAGTAACTTTTGAGTCACCACGTGACGCATCAGCTGCTAACTTATAATCTCCAGATTCATTGCCAAATATCGTTATGTATCCAGCATTTGCTCCTCCTTGAAGCATAAATTTGGTAGCATTTCCTTCACCAACAATTTGTATATCACCTTTTAATATTTTCAATCGTGACTTAATATGAAAAGTTCCGACAGGAAACTTCAGAATCCTCTTTCCACTTCCATTATTGATTATTGACATTACTTTTGGAGCGATATCTTCTGGTGCACCTGGAACAATACCTCTTTTGGTGACGTCTATAATTTCCCAATTTCCAGAACTATTCCATTTAAAATTTTGCCATTTTGTAGCAGATAAACGACCAAGAGGTATATCCCCAAAATCAATAACTTCTGTTTGGGCTTTCAAAGATGAAAGGGTAAAAAACAAAACAAGGATATATACTGTTTTCATTTTAATGATATTAAATAGTATTAATTGCATATCATCATTTATCTTTAATAATTGCAACACATTTTTCTTAATCCAATTTTTACCAATAACATTGGTTAAAAAAAATAATAATGACACAAGAAAAAGTCTTGTTTTTTAGTGGACTAAATTCTAATTGATTAACCTAGTGCAAAATAAGAAAATTGATACTGTAAAACAATATATAAATTATTCTCCATTTTTTTAGCAGACGATACTCGCGTTAAGGATAGAAACGACATCCTTTTTTTAGGAACGAAAAAAAGACATAGTCTTTCGTCTTCGCTCAAGACAAATTCCAGCCTGTTAAAACCTGCCTACAACAGGCAGGCGTCCAAATAAAAAAACTCTTTCAAAGAAACTGAAATAAATTCAGTTCAAATGAAAGAGTTTCTAAGTATTATAATTAGATTCCTGCCTACGCAGGAATGACAACGTCTTTTAGAATTAGTAACTAAACATAAAGTCTAGTATCTGTAATGTTCTGGCTTATATGGACCTTCTACAGTAACTCCAATATATTCTGCTTGGTCGTTACGTAATTCTGTTAGCTCTACACCAATTTTTTCTAAGTGTAATTTTGCTACTTTTTCATCTAAATGTTTTGGTAACATGTATACTTTATTTTGATAAGCGTCTGCATTGTTCCAAAGCTCCATTTGTGCCAACGTTTGGTTGGTAAATGAGTTAGACATTACAAAACTTGGGTGCCCAGTTGCGCAACCTAAGTTTACCAAACGTCCTTCTGCTAAAATAATAAGATCTTTACCATCTATGGTATATTTATCTACCTGAGGTTTGATTTCTACTTTAGTATCGCCATAATTATTGTTTAACCAAGCAATATCTAATTCGTTATCAAAATGCCCTATGTTACAGATAATTGTTTTGTCTTTTACACCTTTAAAATGTTCTTCTTTTACAATATCTTTATTCCCTGTTGTAGTAATAATGATGTCTGCATTCCCCATAACTGTTTCTAGCTTCTTAACTTCAAAACCATCCATAGCTGCTTGTAACGCACAAATTGGGTCTATTTCTGTAACTGTAACAATAGAACCTGCACCTTTAAAAGAAGCTGCTGTACCTTTACCAACATCTCCATAACCACAAACTACTACTCTTTTACCAGCTAACATTATATCTGTTGCTCTTCTAATTGCATCAACAGCAGATTCTTTACAACCGTATTTGTTATCAAATTTTGATTTGGTTACAGAATCGTTAATATTAATTGCCGGCATTGGTAGTGTGCCATTTTTTACTCTTTCGTATAATCTATGAACCCCTGTTGTAGTTTCTTCTGATAATCCGTTAATGCCTGCAGCCAATTCTGGATATTTATCTAAAACCATATTGGTTAAATCTCCACCATCATCTAAAATCATATTTAATGGCTTTTTGTCTTCGCCAAAAAATAAGGTTTGCTCTATACACCAGTCAAATTCTTCTTCGTTCATTCCTTTCCACGCATACACAGGTGTGCCTGTTGCAGCAATTGCAGCAGCAGCTTGGTCTTGTGTAGAAAAAATATTACAAGAACTCCAAGTAACCTCTGCACCTAAAGCTTGTAAGGTTTCAATTAAAACTGCAGTCTGAATGGTCATGTGTAAACAACCTGCAATTCTTGCACCTTTTAAAGGTTGTGCATCTCCATATTCTTCTCTCAACGCCATTAAACCTGGCATTTCAGCTTCTGCTAACTCAATTTCTTTTCTTCCCCAATCTGCTAGAGAAATATCTTTTACTTTAAATGGTACGTAAGCTGTATTTGTGCTCATATTTTGTATCTTTATATTCTATTTTTTAGAGGTGCAAAGATACGACTTAGATTTTAAAATATATGGCTCTTTACAAAACATTAACGGTTAACAAAACCACTAAAGTACTGATTTGGAAGATTGAAGAATCTATTGCTGAATTAAAAGAAAACACCCAACTTTCTAAAAAAAGTGAAACTCGCTTAAATTCTATGAGGTCTGAGTTGCACCAAAAAGGTTTTTTAAGTATTAGACATTTGCTAAAAAAAGTAGGTTATACAGATTTTGATTTAGTTTATGATGCGTTTGGAAAACCACATTTAAAAGATGGTAAACACATTTCTATAACGCACTCTTTTACTTTTACTGCCATTATTATTTCTGATGATTTGCATGTGGGTATAGACATTGAAAAACAGCGAGATAAAATTTTAAAAATAGCGCATAAATTTACGCCAATAGAAGAATATAAAACCATTGCAAACCATGATGCTTTAATTAGTAAATTAACCATTGTTTGGGGCGCTAAAGAAAGTTTATATAAAATTTACGGAAAGAAAAAACTACGATTCTTACATCACATTTATATTGAGGATTTTAAGTTTACTGATGAAAAAACAAGTGGAGAAATTAGATATAATGATGAAAAAATGACTTACAAAATAGCCTTTTTAGAGTTTGAAGGTTTTACTTGTGTTTATGCCCATTAAGTTGTTTTTAAAAATAATTGTTTAAAATTTTCTTGGATTTTTTGCTGTAAAATTTCCAAAGGTACACCTTTTAGTTTTGCCACTTTTACGTAAACCTCTACAATAGTATCGTCTTTATCATCGGTTTCTAAAAAAAGTTTTTCTAAAGGCACTTTTGCAACCACTTCTTGTAATTTTTTATGGTTGATCATAGCTGTTCCAAAAGATAGTAAAATTCCGTTTTTTAATAAACTTTGGGCAACTTGCCAATTTTTATTGAAACCATGAACGAGCCAAACTTGTGTTGGTTTTAGCTCTTTTTTTAACTCTACAATGTCTTGATACGCTTTTACACAATGAATTATTAAAGGTTTTTGGTGTTTTTCTGAAAGCTGAATTTGCTTTTTAAACACGGTTTTTTGCAGCTCAAAATCGGTTTTTATAACTTTATCTAAACCACACTCACCCAAAGCCACACAATTTTTATGTTGTAGTTTTTTGGCTAGTATTAAAAGTTCTGCTTCAATTTTATTTTTATTGATAAACCAAGGATGAATACCTATAGAAAAAGGGGAAGTAAAATCTAATGAAACTGGATATTTATTTGCTACGGAAAATACGTTTTCGGAAAGTTGTTTTTTATGTGTATGGATGTCTATAAAATCCAAATCTTTATTCTTTGTTTTTAGAATCTATAATGATGGTTACTGGGCCATCGTTTAACAATTCTACTTTCATATCTGCACCAAACTCGCCAGTTTGTACTTTTTTATCGAGTTCTATTTCTAAAGTTGACACAAATTTCTCATACAAAGGAATAGCAATTTCTGGTTTTGCAGCTTTTATATAACTAGGTCTGTTTCCTTTTTTGGTTGCTGCATGTAACGTAAACTGACTTACCACTATTACTTCTCCATCGCAGTCTTTTAGAGAGTTGTTCATTACGCCATTTTCATCATTAAAAATGCGCAGATTTACAGTTTTTCTAACCAAAAAATCAACATCTTCTTGACTATCATCTACAACAATACCTAATAGAACCAATAAACCTGTTTTTATATTGGCAACTTTTTCATCATTAATAGTAACGCTTGCTTTTGATACTCTTTGAATTACTATTTTCATAATCAGTCATTATCTTCTTCGTTCCAAATATCGGTTCTAAAGTGTTCTGTTTCTTCTTCTCCTTCTATAATTTGCAGGTAACTTTTGTAACGAGACCAAGAAACTTCTTCATTTTCTAACGCTTCTTTTACAGCACAGTGTGGCTCTTTTAAATGGATACAATTGTTAAACTTACAGTCTTGCTTTAGGGCAAAAAACTCCGGAAAATAATCGCCCAATTCGTATTTATCCATATCTACCACTCCAAAACCTTTGATACCTGGTGTATCTATAATTCTGGCGTTAAAACTTAAATCGAACATTTCTGCAAAGGTTGTTGTGTGTTGCCCTTGTTTGTGTTGGTCTGAAATTTCTTTAGTTTTTAAATCTAAACTGGGCTCTATTGCGTTTACCAATGTGGTTTTACCAACTCCAGAATGTCCTACAAACATAGAAGTTTTACCTTGCATCATTTCTTTTACAGTAGTTACGTTTTTCTTTTCGGTTGCAGATACTTCTACACACTTATAACCAATAGCTTCGTAAATATCTTTAAGGTATAAAATTTCTGCTCGTTCTTCAATTTCATAGGCGTCTATTTTATTAAATACTAAAATTACGTCTATTCTGTAGGCTCTTGCAGAAACTAAAAAACGGTCTATAAATGTGGTAAATGTAGGTGGATTATTTATGGTGATTAATAAAAAAACTTGATCTATATTGGCAGCAATAATATGTGTTTGCTTAGACAGGTTTACAGATTTACGAACAATAAAATTTTCTCTATCTAATATTTTTTTTATGACTCCTGTTTCTTCATCTCCTTTTTTTTCGATATCAAATTGCACTTGATCTCCAACCGCAATTGGGTTGGTACTTTTAATGCCTTTGATTCTGAATTTGCCTTTAATTCTACATTTATGAAAGTTCCCTAAAGTATCTTTTACAAAATACCAACTTCCTGTAGATTTGTATACTGTTCCTGTCATTATTACAAAGATGCAGAATTTTAAGTAATTATTTGGATGTCAGTTCGAGTGATTTTCGATTTTTTTGAGAAAATTGTATCGAGAACTTATTAAAATTGAGAAAACTTCTGGATACAATTTTCTGAAAAAAATTTGATTCGAATTAATAGTGTGTTAAAAGTTTACTTTATTAAACTAACAAAGAAGACTCTTTAGGTTTTTAAAACCTGAAGGGTCTGAAAAATATGATAAAAGTTCGTTTTACAAACTTCCTTTTTTTAGTTTGCCATACGCGTTAAGGATTGAGTGACCTGTTTGAGCTCTTTTTTGTTGTTCACAAAAAAAGCGAGTAACGAAAGCCTGACCCTTGTGGTAACGCACAAAAAAAGCCACAAATTCGATAATTATTTACGAATTTGTGGCTAATAGTTTTGGTAAAAAAAATACTAAATCGAGTTCAGCATAAATTACCCGTTAATAATTTTTTCTTGATGATTGATAGATTCTTGGTGAATTGCTTTAAACATTTTTAAAACAAATTCTTCGCTTAAACCTTTGTTACTCCCTTCTAAAACCATGTTTCCTAAAATCTCATTCCAACGTCTAGATTGTAAAACAGCTACATTTTTTTCTTTTTTTAATTCGCCTATTTTGTCAGCAACTTGCATGCGTTTTGCTAGCAATTGAATTAATTGCTCATCTACCACATTAATTTGAGCTCTTAAATTCTCTAAAGACTCTCTATATTCTGGTGCAGTTTCTGTTGTTTTCTTGATTTTTAAATCTTCCATAATCTGCTTTAACTTTGTAGGTGTAACCTGTTGTGCAGCATCTGACCATGCATTATCTGGATCCCAATGGGTTTCTATCATTAAACCATCAAAGTTTAAATCTAAAGCGGCTTGCGAAACATCAAAAATCATTTCTCTATTTCCTGTAATATGCGATGGATCACAAATTAGAGGTAAGTCTGGAAAACGATTTTGAAATTCAATAGCTATTTGCCATTCTGGAACATTTCTATATTTGGTTTTTTCATAGGTGGAAAAGCCTCTGTGGATTGCTCCTAAATTTTTAATTCCTGCGGTATATAATCTTTCAATACCACCCAACCATAACGATAAATCTGGGTTTATTGGGTTTTTTACCAATACAATTTTATCAGTCCCTTGTAAGGCATCTGCTATTTCTTGCATTATAAAAGGAGAAACTGCAGTTCTTGCACCAATCCATAATAAATCTACATCATTTTCTAATGCTAATTTACAGTGCGCAGCGTTGGCAACTTCAGTACAGGTTTTCATGCCTGTTTCTTCTTTTACCTTTTTTAACCAACCTAAACCTAAGGCACCAACACCCTCAAAGTTTCCTGGTCTTGTTCTTGGTTTCCAAATTCCTGCTCTATAATAGTTTACATCAGAATCTTTTAATTCGTGCGCAATTTTTAAAACCTGTTCTTCGGTTTCTGCACTACAAGGCCCTGCTATTACTAGTGGATGTTCAAGTTTCATATCATCCAACCATGTTCTTAATGCTGCTGTATTCTTCATTTTTCTACTTATTTTGGCTATTATTTTATGCCGTTTAAAATTTGTTTTATATAATTTGTGTTCTCCATTTGGTTAAAAATTTCAGAGAAATTATCTTGTTGCATCAACTCTTTAAAATGTTGCAAATTGCTAATGTATTCTTCTAAAGTTTCTATTACGTTTTCTTTATTCTGCTTAAAAATTGGGGTCCACATTGCTGGACTACTTTTTGCTAAACGAACTGTTGATTCGAAACCAGAGCCTGCCATATCAAAAATATCGCGCTCGTTTTTTTCTTTATTAATTACTGTTTTACCTAACATAAATGCACTTATGTGAGATAGATGCGAAACATACGCAATGTGTTTATCATGAGAAACTGGGTCCATGTAACGAATACGCATTCCAATAGCTCTAAAAAGCTCTAAAGCTTTTTCTTGTAATTTAAAAGTTGTTTTTTCTACTTCGCAAATAATGTTGGTTTTTCCTTTATATAAGCCAGAAATTGCTGCTGTGGGTCCAGATTTTTCTGTTCCTGCAATTGGATGACATGCTAAAAAGTTTCTTCTTCTTTTATGATGTTCAACCTCTTTACAAATAGCTTCTTTTGTAGAACCTGCATCTACCACTAAAGTGTTATCTGATATTTTGTCTAAAATAGTTGGTAGTAATTTTACAGTGGCATCTACAGGAATAGACACAATTACCAAATCTGCATTTTCAAGATCGTCTAAAGTTGCTTTTTTATCAATTAGTTTTAAATCTAATGCCTTATTTAAGGTTTCGGCTTTTCTACTAATACCATGAATTATAACTTCTGGGTTGTAGTTTTTAATATCGATTGCAAAACTACCTCCAATTAAACCAATGCCGATGCAAAATATATTTTTCATATTGATAATACTTTAAGCTAAAAGCTTATGACTTATAGCCTATTTATTGCTTCTTTAATTATTTCTTTTGTTACACATAACGAAAAACGGATATAACCCTCGCCTTGAGAACCAAAAATAGTTCCTGGTGTTATAAAAATATCTTTATCGTATAAAACTGCATCTGTAACTTCTTCAGATTTTTTTCCTTCAGGAATTTTTGCCCAAACAAATAAACCTGTTGCATTTTCACTATATTTAGCATCTAACTTATCTGCCAATTGCCAAATGAGTTTTCTGCGTTCTTGGTACACTTTATTTTGTGCTATAAACCAATTATCAGACAATTGCAAAGCCTCTACAGCTCCTTTTTGAATACCGTAAAACATCCCAGAATCCATATTTGATTTTACTTTTAAAATCTCGTTGATAAAATTAGTATTTCCTAAAACCATCCCAACTCGCCAACCAGCCATATTAAAGGTTTTACTTAAAGAATTTAACTCTAAAGCAATATCTTTTGCCCCTGCTACTTGTAAAATACTTGTTGGGTTATCGTTTAAAATAAAACTATATGGATTGTCATTAATAATTAAAATTTGATGCTTTTTACCAAAAGCAACCAACTTTTCAAAAGTTTCTAAAGTTGCATTGGCACCTGTTGGCATATGTGGATAGTTTACCCACATTATTTTTACATCACTTAAATCTTGTTGCTCTAATTTTGTAAAATTAGGTTGCCAATTTGTAGCATCGCTTAAATTATAAAACAAGGGTTCTGCACCTACTAATTTTGTAACAGAGGTATAGGTTGGGTATCCAGGATTTGGAATTAATACTTTATCACCTTCATTTAAAAAAGCCATAGAAATGTGCATAATCCCTTCTTTGCTTCCCATTAATGGCAACACTTCATTTTCTGGATTTGTAAACACAGAATATTTATTTTTATAAAAATTAGTGATGGCATTTCTTAACTCAGGTAATCCTTGATAAGATTGATATTTGTGTGCCGAAACATCATTTAAACTCCCTTGTATAGCTTCTAAAACTTTTGCTGGCGGTTTTAAATCTGGTGAACCAATTCCCATATTGATAATAGGTTTTCCTGCAGCCATTAAACCCCTAACTTCTCTTAATTTTTTTGAGAAGTAGTATTCTTTAACGGTATTTAATCTTTTTGCTGATTCTATCATTTTCTACCACTTTTATAAGTTCCTAAAATCTTAAATTCTTCTGCCATTATTTTTATAATTGACTCTGCTTTTTGATAATCTTTGTAATCATCAAAAGTAATATCTACAAAAAACGAATATTTCCAAGGAGTTTTGATTACGGGCAATGATTGAATTTTAGTTAAATTCATTTTACAATCGCTTAGTACATTTAAAATAGTTGCTAAACTTCCTCTTTTATGGTCTAATTGAAATTTTAAAGACGCTTTATTAATTTGATTTATTCTATGATTGG
>Ga0209136_1000368_pt1 | contig 32600 bp, 48 predicted proteins | sample SaaInl0LU_22_DNA_FD_184640 | JGI IMG/M metagenome (GOLD analysis project Ga0209136, IMG submission 184640) | Marine microbial communities from expanding oxygen minimum zones in the Saanich Inlet - ESP_90LU_22_DNA (SPAdes) (version 2) | ecosystem: Environmental > Aquatic > Marine > Intertidal... | reverse complement strand
CTGGAGGTCTTGCAAACAGTTCTACTGGTTTATTGTTTACTTATACAAATTTAATACCTGTTATGTCTGGTGGGACAACTACATCTTGTTCAAGTGGGGTTGTTTCTTGTAGCGTCACTCCCGCAGCCTACGGAAACCTTTCAAGACTTTTTGATGGTGGTGTAACCTACTTTCAGCAATACACTTCAAACGCAATGACTGTGACTGTAGACCTAGGTTCAACAGTAAGTATTGTTGAATACATCGTAAATAGATTTCTCAACGCCGGATACCAACCAAGAGCTTGGACCTTTGAGGGTTCAGCAAATAATTCCACATGGACTACACTGGATAGTTACAACAGTACTGCTGACTGGGGGGTGGATGTACTTGCGAGGCCCGTTGCAGCTTCTTATCGTTACTTTAGGTGGGTATTTACACTTAATAACGGCAGCCCAACAACAGGATACGTTATTGACGAAATGAATATAAGAGGAGCAGGCGGTGTAACAGGTTCCTTCATATCGGAAACCTTTACGCCCTCATCTGTACCTACTAAGGCCAAGATTAAAGCCCACATCGACACAGCAGTATTACCTGTATCAGAAGCGGCTTATACGGTTTATGCTAGCAGAGATAACGGTACAACTTGGACCGTCATCCCCTTTTCGGCTTCTCCTGAAAACCTCATCTCTGATGGCTTTTTCTACATATCGGGTGAGGCGGATATCTCTTCTCAGCCATCTGGTACACAAATGAAGTTCAAGGTGGAGTTTTCCTCCGCAGACTTTACAGCGATTGATGCTGTAGTATTTAGTTGGAGCTAAGCAATGAAAATTGAATACAAGATCATGACTGATCCCCAAAGAATTTTGCTTCAATCCTTGGGGCAAACCATAGAAAATAATGGGGTATCAAAGAGTTCTGTTATTGCAGTTTCATCTATCCTTAACATAGGCAGCGAGACAGGTGCTCGCCTTTTACGTGACAGCCTCCTAGCAGCCTCTGACTGGACACAGGTAGCCGATGCCCCAGTGGATCAAGCTGCGTGGTCAACCTATCGTCAGGCATTGCGTGACATTCCAGATCAGGCTGGTTTTCCTGACAACGTAACATGGCCAGAGGCACCGTAAGAAATGGAAACGCTCGACCTATTTCTCAAGTATATCGTTGTGCCAGTCGGTGCTTTTGTTTGGATGATCTACACTAAGACCAACAATCACCACACAGAGATCGAAGTGCTGAAGGCGCAGGTCGAGGCCACACGAATTGCACACGATCGTGAGTTCAAAGAAGTGCGCGATAATTTCAAGCGTGTGTTTGAGAAGCTGGATGGCATAGAAGAGGCGCTGAGGAAATGATGGACAACAAGGTGATCTCTGCTGCGCTTGTCAGCGTCATTGTGGCTCTCCTCTCATGGAATATCAAAACCACAAACGAGCTTCAGCTTCAGGTGCAGCGCCTTGAGATCATCCTGCTCGACGATGCGTTCTCGAAATAGGGGATGGTTATGAGACCACTCAATGAAATCATTGTTCACTGCACTGCCACCCGTAGCGACTGGTGGACTGGCACAAGCGCTCAAGTGAAGGCAAACGAAGTTCGCAACTGGCACACATCTAAGGGCTGGTCTGACATCGGCTATCACTACTTGATTGACCGCGATGGCACTGTTGTTTCTGGCCGCCCATTGGAGCGCACTGGCGCTCACGTTAAGGGTCACAACACAGGCACAATCGGCATCTCTTTGTTTGGCGGTCACGGCGGCTCGGCCTCAGATATGTTTGAGGACAACTTTACCGAAGAGCAGGATGCTGCACTGCGGAAACTGATTGCCGATCTGCAAAAAGATCACCCGTCAATCTTCAAGATCAGCGGTCACAACGAGTATTCCTCCAAGGCTTGCCCCTGTTTTAACGTGCGCAACTGGCTGTCCAAGGGCGGCAAGAAAGAGGTTCGCCCACTGGTTGCCTCGCAGGAGCGCCAGAGAGCCACGCAGAGCAAGACCGTGCAGGCCAGCGTAGTGCAGGGTGCATCGGCAGTAGGCGGCGCTGTAGCGGCGTTTCAGGCGCTCAACGGAACTGCCCAGATCATTGCCATGACAGGCTGCGTGCTCATTGCGCTGCTCGCTCTATTCATTCTGCGTGAAAGGTTGAAGGCATGGGCAAAGGGGTGGAAGTGATGTTCACTGCGATCCTGCTTGCTTGCTCTCTTGATGGCCACTGTATCGGTGTGGCAGGCCCAGCGACAAGGACGCTGGACGAGTGCATGAGTGGCATTCCATTCGGCTGGCTAATGATTGAAGAGAATTACCCGAATATGATTGTGCAGGACGCCAAGTGCGTTGCATGGGGAGAGGCAACCTGATGTTCTCTCTGGCTCGCCTGAAGCTATACGCCATTGGCGTAGCGGTCTTTATCGCTGCGCTCTTGAAGCTGCGGCACGATGCCGTAAGCAAAGCCCTGTTCAAGATGCAGGCAGATCAGGCTGAAAAGCGCATTGATGCAATGCGTGCTGCCAAGGAGATCGAAGATGAGATTGAAATTCTGGATGACAGCGGCCTTGCTGATCGTGCCTCTCGCTGGGTGCGTGAAGGTCGGAGCGAATAGTTATTGCGACATTGCCTCGCCACTATACTTTGACAGCCTGAAGACAGCGGAGTGGCTCATTGAGCATGACCGCAAGCTCCTCACTGATATTGTAATTAACAACGAAACACACGAGAGATTGTGCCAATGACCCCTAAGCAAAGAGAAGCGTGGGAGTTACATCTCGCAGGCATGTCGGGCCGAGCTATTGCGAAAGAACTTGGCATTGCTGAGACCAATGTTCGCAACAGGCTGAAGGCGGCACGCAAACATGCAGAGGCAGACGGTGCTATTCAAGGGGCCATGAGTTCTGTCGGTATGCAGGACGCTGGGCCACTGCACTCAGGCTGGATTAAGAGCGAAGGCGCTTCTCTTTACTTCCAAATGCCGAAGGACAAGAACGCCAATGTAACAGAGATTGTGCGTGAGGCATTCGAAGGCATCCCTGCTTGCCCACTGATCCCCAGTCCCCGTGATTTTGTCGATGGCCTAATGACTGTTTACCCAATCTTTGACGCTCACATCGGTATGCGCGCCAGTGCAGAAGAGAGCGGTGAGGACATGGACAACGATCTTGCAGAGAAGCGGATCACAAACGGCATTGGGCAGTGTGTCTCTTCTTCCCCAGCTTCTGAGCAAGCAGTTGTTCTGATCGGCGGTGATGCTCTGCACGCCAATGATCAGACAGCCATGACCCCGAAGTCAAAGCATGTGCTTGATGTGGCCAGCAGCTTTGAGGATGCAGTTGATGTGGCAATCCGCACCTTTGCTGCGTGTGTTGAAATGGCAGCAGCCAAGCACAAGAACGTGATTGTCAGCGTGATACAGGGCAACCATGACAGGGACGCCTACCTGTCTATCCTCTATGCCCTGCGTGAGCGCTATCGTGACAACCCTCGCATTGAAGTGCAGCGCAAGGGCGGTGAGTTCTTTGTCATGGAGTGGGGCCGTGTCATGCTGGCCTCACATCATGGTGACAAGGCCAAGGCAGAGCGGCTAGTAATGCACATGGCAGACGAGTGGGCTGAAATGTGGGGCCGCACTCGCTATCGCTTTTACTTCACTGGCCACCTGCATCATGCAAAGCTGCAAGACATCGGCGGTGTTCAGGTTGAGCAGATGAGGGCAGTGGCGCCGCGAGACGCCTATGCAGCGTCTCACTCTTATGCTTCTCGATCAGAGCTTCAGGCCATCACCTACCACAAGGAGAATGGCGAGGTGAGCCGCGTCAAGGTTGCGCTTAACTAGATCGTCACTCATCTGTCTCTCATTCCATCTCGGCCAGCTTGGCCTTGTATCGCTCGATGCGCTCCTCCAGTATTGCCAGATCGGTGCTGACATATGACGGACGCACCCCCTGATACCGAAGCTCCATCTCGTCACGCTGCTTGCGCCATGAGGCAATGCAGTCTTTGAGGTCATTGATTTCGTCTTGCTTGGTCATTGTTCTTTTCCTTATGTCTCGAGAAAGTCGTCTGCTGTTTCTGCCCAGAGCGTCATGCTGGATCGTGATTGACCCACTCGATTGTAAACGTCTGCCTTGGCAATCTTGCCTGCGTTGAAGAGGCGAAGCGCTGAGTTACCCACTGTCTTTGAGTCAAAGCCCAAGTCCTTGGCTAGTTCTGATGTGCTGATGTATGAGCCAGCGCAGATCGCTTGATGCACCTCACCATCAATCTTGTTTCTCATTGCTTCTTTGGATAGCTCTAAATCAGTGGTCTCATCTGGCTGCTCTGCTTGGAGGCTCTTAATCTTTACTGCGATATAAGGCGTTGATGCTCTCTGGCTTTGCTGCGGATTGATTGTAATCTGCGCCTCAACTGTATCGCCAGTCTGCACGCCAGAGCCTTTGGCAAGGAAGGGTGGGATAAACACCTGCTCTCCATTGTTAGTAATACCGAATGCAAATCCTCGTGGGTGCATGTTTGAGATAATCATTGTTGTCATTTGCTTTTTGCTCCTTGCTTGGGTTTGGTCCACGGCGGAATTACCAGTGTGACCTTTGGTTTTTCTTTGCGGTATCTATCTGCCGTTGAGGTTGCGACTGATAGGCTTGCCTCCTGCGTCATTGGTCTTGATCTGTTTCGATGCGCAGCCATGGGCTTGTTGTGATTGGGATGCTTCTTCATTCGTCTGGAACCCAGTAAGCCCAGCGACGATGGTTAGTCTCACCGCCAATGCACATCTTTCGCTCGAACCTGCCAGACATATAGATGCGCTGAAGCAATGAGGTGACTGACTTCAGGTTGTATCCCATGTGCTCTGCTAGATCGGCTGCTGTTGCTGGCTGAATGCTTTGAACGTCACTGATTAGCTGCTCCATTCTCTCGGCTCTCTGCTCTTGCTGTCGTCTCACTGCTTCCTGCTTGGCCTCAAGCCCAGCATTGTAAGAGCGACAAGGCAGTGAGGGTCTGCGTTTCTTCCTGTGTTGAGTTAACTCAAACTCATAGAGGCAATACCCGTAAGTGATTTCCATTTTGATTTGGCGATCAGTTTCTTTGGACATCAGCTTCTTGAAGGCTGCTCGCCTGTATGGCTCAGTCTTTGCAGCATATGGATCACGCTTGCTCTTCATAGGCTGCTCGCCTGTTGGTCTTGGCTTGCCTCGCATTTCGGCGCCATGCTTTGCATGTCCAGATACAAACTTAATCCCATACTTGTTGGCGATGTTTCTGATCTGTGTTCGGGATACGTCTAAGAGCCTGCATGTTTCTGCCATGCTTAGGCCCATGCCCGCTGCGTCAATTACTTTATCTACTGGTGCAATTTTCATTTGGTTCTCCGTGGTGGGCGAGCCCGAAGGCCCGCCCTATTTTATTAGAACGGAATGTCATCTCCGCCCAAGTCGTTTGATCCGAAGGATGATCCAGCTTGTGGTGCTGGCGCTTGTCCGCCCTGCTTCTGTGAGTCAGAGACATTGAAGGTCATGTAAGGTTTACCGTCCTTCATCTTGCGCCATGCTGCGAGACGACGAAACTCATTGAAGGGGCCGGTGTAATCTGGCGCAGCTTCATTGCCTTTCTTGTCGTTCTCAAACAGGACGCCGATCTTTTCGTAGACCTCAATGATTGTCTTGCCCTCACGAGTTTGGTCCTTGACCAGCGTAATCTTGCGATCAACGCCAGTGTCATTGACCTTACCTTGGAGGATCAGCTTTTGCGTTTCGAATGGTGCAAAGGCTGCGCCTCGGTCGGTGTTGTCGTATGTATCTGCCATGCTTTTGGCTCCTGTGTTGTGGGCTTACCAGCCCGTTGATGCGCCGCCAGAATCAGCGGCGTATTTGTTACCGTCCATCTTCCCGAGGAAGACATCGGCGTTAAATCCAAGGTGAGACAGTGCCTTGGTCAAGCCATCTGTCACTGCCATCTTTGGTGCGTCCTCTGCCATGCGGCCCTTGGCTGCGTCAAAGAACTTGCGGCAACCAGTGAAGGGACCGAAGACATTCTCTGGCTTGCCATGCCATACACTGACATGAGCAAGCACTGCGCTATCTCCGTTGCTGACATGCACAATCTCTGTTGTGTTAGTCCAGCCCCAGCCTTGGCCCACTGGACCGAAGGCTTCTGTTGCTGATCGAACCTGATACATCGGGTCGATTGCTGTAAATTTTCTTGAGCCAAAGTTGACTGGCTTGAGAAAGGCTGGGTCAGATACGCTGACCTTGTTCCATAATTCCATCGTCATTTTTTTCTCCTTATAGGCGCACGTTAAAGCGCAGTGATCCGTTCTTGGCTCGCTTGATCGAGAGCAGGTTTGAGTAAACCTCACGCTCGTTTGATGCGACCATATCCTTCAGGGATTTCTTAGCAGCCTCAAATGTTTTGGCCGCTGGTTGGTTCTCGATGTAGTCGTGGGCGAGAGTGATGAACTCGTTGTCACGGCTGGCGTCACGCTTGACCATCTCGTCCACCGCAATCTTGTCGATCGAGAGGTTAGGCGTATCGACACCAATCGGTTCTTCATCCCGTAGAACGTAGCCCCAGAAGTCTGACACCACTGCCCACATAGAATTGAAATACCCTTCGTCGTATGAGACATAGGCTCCCTCCCATTTGTTGTTGCCGAAGATGGCTGATAGGTAGGCGCCCTTGGCGTCTGCCATGTGGGCATACATCTGAATCTGCGGCATGTAGAACTCAATCACCGAGTCCATGTTGTTGTATGAATTGGTGTGCTTGGCTTCGACAATGGCATCGTTCCACTTGGCGTCGATGGTTCCCTTGGCTGGCACGTTGCCAATCATCTCTTCGTATTCTGATTGGTGGTGAGACAGCACGCAGTTGTATTGCTTCTCGAACCAGCCGAGGTTGAAGTCCTCAGTGTGAATGCCAAGCTGCACTGCAATGTTGTCGCTGAGATCGTCGCTCTCTACTCGACCAGTCTTGATCTGCCAGAGCTTGAGCCACTCACCTTGCATAATCTTGACGCAATCTGAGCCGCCGATAAATCCTTTACGTTCCATTCTTCTTCTCCTTGGTTGATAATTACTGCTTATGTGCAGTGTTATGAAGTGTTTTGAGGTAGGGTTCAAGTTCTAAATCAGTGATTCCTTCTATCTGTTGAAGTTTTTTTCGTGATGGACCCTTGAGATAGGTGTCTGAAACGGGGGCGCCTGAGCGTATGCGCTGTGCCGCGAGGGCATATGGGTCCATAGAGGTGCGAGTTGGCTCTGTGTGAGGCTCTACGCCGCTCTTAGCTGCCTTCTTGGCGGCGTCGAGAAAGTCTTTGACTGTTGGGAGTGTCCGAGAGCGAGCTGATTGAGCCACCTCCTTCGCTATGGAGGCGGAGAGGTGACTCATCAGCTCTTGGTTTATGTTGTTTGGAATGTTGCGATTGATTGCTTCGATCAAATCCATAGCCACCACCTTGGGGTCGAGGTCTTTGGGCATGTTGAAGCGAGTGAGAATGTCCGCCTTGAACCACTCCTTGAGGAAGGCAATGCGTTGATCATAGTTCATCGAGGAATCCTCCCATCTTTTTCTTTGGCATCTCTGTCTCGAGCTCATCTTCCCAGCGCTCTTGATTGAGCCACGTTGAAGCATGAGGAATGTATTGCATCTCAGTGCCAGCGTTGGTGCAGTAGGCTGAGTAATCCATTGCACCCTGAATGATCACGTTGGCATCCTCATACTTGCAGGCCTTAGCAAACGCTGTGCGTGCTGCACCCTTGCCGATGCGACGAGGATAGGCAGACCAAAAGGATTGGAATGCAGGTGTGTCGAGGGGGTGTGCCAATTTGGCACGGGAAGAAGTATTACTTATAATATCTAGCCTAGTAATATTACTATCTACTTCGTGTGCCAATTTGGCACGGGTATCATTAGCCATTTCGTCCTCCATGCAGGTGATAATGTAGAAGTTAGACATACCATGGCGAGGTATGATTCGTATGTGACCTTCGTCGGCAAGCCATTGAAGAGTTCTCGCCACTGTTCTCAGTGGTATCTTGCTGCCACTGGACAAGGTGTCTCTTGATGGAAAGCATTCGCCACTGCCATTGGAATACTTGGCAAGCTCAATGAGCAGAACCTTTGCGAAAGGTTTCTCTATTGACGACAAAGCAATGTCAGTAATAAGATCGTAGTGCATCAGTTCTCCCAATCTACGCTGGTGTTCTTCCTCTCCATCGAACTTGCAGTGGCCCACTGGTCTGGGTCACTGCATTTTTTTTACCGAAGAGGCATAGAAGATGAGCTCTCCATATAGTATTCAGCAACATTAACTCCGTTGCTTAACTCTATGATTTGCTTGGCAATATTGTGTCCCTCACTGCGAAGGTCATAGACACGAGCGGCCAGTCTGAAGCAGCCGAATAATTCAAGTGCATCCATTGGTGTGATGCGGTGTCCACGCTTGAGGTAATTAAGAATCCGTTTGTTTTGACTTTCCATTTTCGCTCTCCATAAGCTTGGCGAATGTCTCGCCTTCGATGATCACTACTACTTGCGGCTTACCTGTCCGTCTCTTGTAGAATGCTATGTCCCTGCCTTCCAAAACTTTGAAGGGGCTGGGGAATCCAGATAGGTCTCGGTATTTGACCTCGCCTACCAGTTCGTGTCCCATGAGTTCGAGCTTGAGGTCTCCTCGATACTCTCCTCCCAATGCTCCCGAGAGGGGCTGGGCTTTGGCTTTGATGCCCATCTGCGTGAGCCACTTGATGAACCACCTTTCGTGGTAGCTTCCCTTCTGCTTATTCTTGTTTGCCATATCTCTGCCTCGTAGCAATCCAAGCATATATACCAATGCTTCTGTGTTGTTCGCTCGTGACCGTTCTTGAGAATGGCAACGAAATTCTTTGCGTTAGTGGAACAAGAGTCACACCTCGCCATCCCTTTTTTTAACTTCGATCTCGTACTCAAGAGCGTCCAGCCAACACATAAGCATGAACCCAGAGGGTATCCGCTTGTGTGTTTCCCATTTGTGGATCAATGAAACTGTGCATCCTATATCATGCGCCAGTTTTTCTTGGCTTAAATTCCGCTCTTGTCTTGCGGATGTCAACTCGCTTACCAGCAGATCGTAGCTGCTTGGTATGATCACGGGCTGCTTCAAGTGCGTGAAGTTTTTCAATGGCCTTCATCACCTTTCTTGCTGTCTCAAACCTCAACTCTGTTTTACCGTGAATGGTGCGGTAATATGTTGACGTTGGAATGCCAGCAGATTTGAAAGCTTGCAGCAGCGGCACGTTGCACGCCGCTACTGCTTCTTCGATTGTTTGCATGTATGATTTCATGCCGACCTTACTGCATCATTGCAGTAGTGCTGTCAACCTATTCTGGATGCAAGGTGCTGCCGATAGCAGCGTAACCAGCGATGTCCACCAGTGTATCATGCGTGGCTTTGTCTTGAATGCGTCCGACCTTGAGCAAGATCATCATCATTGCAACGTCATGTGGTGACACTCGGTGCTCGAGATACGCCGACCAATAGTCAGCGATCTTGTCGAATGAATCTTCTGGTTTGCCATACTGATCTTGTCGAACGCCGTTGATAATGTTGTCAGCGTCTTCAAGCACGCCGTTGAATGGGCGATTGTCCTTGTGCATTCCGATACTCCTTTGGAAACTCGGGGATAGTGTCGTCGATTTCTGGGGGATTGTAATTATCTTCCCAATTCTTTATGGCTCTCGCAACAAACTTGCTTCGATCAAAGCGAGGGTTAGTTGCAGCCAGCTCATCGGCTAGCACTTCGATGTGCGTTGGCCAAGGTAATACTGGTGCAACCTTATCGGCAAGCCATTCAAAGTGCTGTCGGGTCATTTTCATTTGCTCGTTCCTTTCGATTGGGCATGATCACAACAAAGTTATTGTCGAGCCATTGCTTTGCTGACTCAGTGTCAGGCAGTTGTTCTTTTGCTTTCTCACGAATGAGCTTCTCAAGTTCAGTCATTGCGTTGATGTTCTCAGAAGTCGATGCTTTCATTTTCTTTCTCCATTTCATTGAGTGTTTCATTGAGATGATCGGCAAGCTCATGCCAATTCACACGAGACCAGCAGCCTGACAGGAAGTCAGCGACAAGGCCGCATGGTAAATCAACAATCCCTTCAAGCGTTTCGCATGTGCTTATGACTGCTTGTTCAAGCTCTTGATGGTCTACTCTATATTGATCTATCGTTGTGAAGTAGTATGGCATCTCATCCATATACCACATGTTGACGAGCCATGTTTCTCTGTTGGTCCAGCCATTGTAATCGCTCATTGATTTGATCCTTTCATTCACCAGTTTTCTGCGGCGAGCGCAGCCAATCCAATAGCAATCAGCGCCAGCCCGATGATAACAAACAGTTCCATGTTCTATCTCCTGTTGAGGGTAGGTGGGGCTTACGCCGCCACCCGTTTCTTAAGTGCTGCAATCTTGTCTGACTTCATTGCAGGTGCTCGACGCTTGGGTTGAGCTTCCCACTCCTGACCGTCTGTCACGATTGTATATACAGCGCAGTCAGCGAAGTGACGTTCTTCCAGTTCCTCAAGCTCGACTTCCATACGCTCGATCATTGAGAGGATACGCATCTGAGGTGCATCACGGCCCTCGTTGACTGCTGTCTCATAGTCTGAGATCGCATCTGCCATCTGTTTCTTTTTATAGTTCAGGCTGTTGAGGCTGGTGTAGCAAGCGTCTCGAGCAATGCCTGTCTGAAGGTAATCCATTTGATCACCATCGTGATATTGTATGACTGCCAGTTTGAGTTCGATGAGTTTGGATGTGTTATTTGTCATGTCTAGGTTCTCCTGTTTCCCGCGAGGAACACCCTCGCGATGAATGACAAGGAGCACGGAGATGAAACGGCGCAGCCGCTTGCAGTTTGCAAGGGCGCAGAACGGAGTGTCCCTTGCAAACTGTTTCAGCCCGATGCAACGCAGGAGTGAATGCGAGGTGTTTTGAGAGGGATCAGAGAGACCCGCAAGGCATAGACATCACATCCAAGCGAAGCGAACACAAGCTGGCCAGTGGTTGTAGTATGTTTGTAGCAACACATGGTATGAACCTTCGAGAAGATAGCTCTTTGTGCGTTGACACAGGGCATATAGACGATGCTATGAACGGGGGGAGAGAGGGAGAGGGGGGCAGCAAGGAGACACAATGAGTGACGTAGCATTGAAGAAGTTAACCGATAAGCAGATGGCTTTGGTTGATATAATGGTAACAGAAGGACTGAAGCCAGCGCAGGCAGCAGAGCCAGCAGGATACGCAGCGGGCAAGGCTGGATATGTCAGTGCTTACAGATCACTGAAGTTACCACACGTGCAGCAGTATATGATGCAGCGGATGAATGAGGAGTTTGGTCTTAGTGCTGTAGCAGCCCTGAATACCACACGCAGGCTCTCACAGAACGCCAAGAGTGAGTACGTGCAGCTACAGGCTAGCCAAGATTTGCTAGATCGTGCTGGTTACAAGCCGATAGATAGATCGCAGGTGCAAGTTGCAGGAGATATTAAGGTCTCTATTGACCTGAGCTAGGGGGTGGGGGGAAAACTAGAGAGTTACTGATAGCTAGTGGTCCTTCACAAACATTTTTTCCCCTACAAGCTCGATCAACCCCAGAAATATTTTGGTTCACAAAAGTGCGGAGAATGGCATGAATAGATATGGTAAGCCTGCTGAGAGGTCAGTTAAGTCTGACACACGAATTGCAAAGCAGCAGATGAAGAGTAGCGGATATGGCGAAGACACCAGCGTGGCAGCGGAAGGCAGGCAAGAACCCCAAGGGCGGGTTGAACCAGAAGGGTCGTGACTCTTACAAGGGTGGTACTCTGAAGGCTCCTGTTAAGAGTGGTGACAATCCACGGCGTGCTTCGTTCTTGGCGAGGATGGCGGGGATGAAGGGTCCAGAGCGTGACGAGAAGGGCAAGCCCACGCGTCTTCTTCTCAGCTTGAAGGCTTGGGGTGCAAGCAGTAAGGCTGATGCTAGGGCGAAGGCTCGTGCTATCAGCAAGCGAAACAAGGCGAAGGATACATAGATGCCTAGAACTGAATCGAGTCGCGCTGAAACTCTTCTGCGCAAAGTCAACAAGGAGCTTGGCTCCATTCCTGAGTACGACTTCAAGCCAATGGACCTGAAGATGGGCAGTGGTCGAGCGGTTGGCGGGCAGGTGATGAAGAATGTAAGCACCGCCCTTCGTCGCGGCCTGCGTAAGTTGCAGGGTGGCGAGTCAAAGCCTTCTCTTGAGTTGAAGCGCAAGCGGGTCAAGGACTTGATTGCCGAGACTGCCGAGCTCAAGAAGACTGGATTTGATCTTGGCTCCAAGCCCATTGAGAAGGGCAAGTCCTCATATACTACTCGCAGTAAGGCTGATGCCATTGCTGCTGGAAACAAACGGCGCAGGGAGATGAAGTGATGTGTGGCAGAAGCAGCGGCCCGAGCGCCGATCAAATTTACAGCGGTTACACCGATAAAGAGGGCAAGCGGGTTGCTGGCATCAAGCCTACGTTTGGCGCATTGCCTTCTCTCAGCATGACTGGAAAGGCCGAGCGCAGTGGTGCTCGGTATGATCCCGCCCGAACAGGCTATAAGCGCCGTTCATTGCTTGCGCCGATGATGCAGATGACACTTGATCAGGGGGCTCAGTAAATGGCTTGGACTCTGAAGAACGGTGGTGCTGCTTGGAGTGGTGAGACTCACCAGCTTGGCGGTACAACATATAGCGGGAAGACCCGAACGCCTGCCTCAAAGCCTTTGGTTTGGTCTGATGAGAAGCCGAAGACACCCAAACCTTCTTCTTCTATGCAGAAGCCTGCGAAGAAAAAGCAAACATCAAGTGCCAAACGCACAACAGCATGGGATTGAGATATGCCAAAGGGAAGTTCGCCCACGAAAAACATGGAGGCCAGATATGATCGCATGGTCTCACAGAATGACAAGGCTTTCCGCGCTCGACACCGCCTCAAGCGCAAGTTGATTGCTGAGACACAAGGTGAAGACGCAGCTAAAGATTATCTCGAAACAGAGCGCAACAAGCAGCGTGTCGTGACCGAAGCTGAATACAACCGCACAAAGAAAATGCGCAAGTTCGAGAAGTCGCTCCTGCGGAGGGCGAATCAATCATGAGCTTTATCAATACTCTTTCTCAGCGTGAGCGAGATACGCTCAGGCGGGTCGTGAAGGTAGTGCATATGAAGCATCACCCGAAGGACTTTGTGAATGATTACGAGGCCGACAAGATCATTGAGGCGATTGGCCCAGAGGTTGCCGCTCGTATGATCAAGGTCGGCATTGATAAGGGGATACAGAGCCTATGAAGAAGGGTCTTTACGCAAACATCAATGCTCGCAAGAAGAAGGGCATTAGCCGCCCAAAGTCGAAGTCAACGATCAGCGACAAGGCTTATGCCAACATGAAGGCTGGCTTTCCCAAGAAGAAGACGTTGCTGAAGCGCGATGGTTGATTTTAAATACAAGCCAGATGGCGAAGTCCTGAAGGCATTCATGAAGAACAACACGTTCTTTCGTGGCATTCGTGGCCCTGTTGGCTCTGGCAAGTCTGTTGGCTGCTGCATCGAAGTCTTTCGTCGTGCCTTGGAGCAGAAGCCAAACGCAGAGGGGGTGCGAAAAAGCCGATGGGCAATCATTCGTAACACCAACCCGCAGCTCAGAACCACAACGATCAAGACTTGGCTGGACTGGTTTCCAGAATCGGACTGGGGCAAGTTCACTTGGTCGGTTCCATATACACACAACATCAAGAAGGGCGATATGGAGCTCGAGGTTATCTTCCTTGCGCTTGATCGGCCTGAAGATGTGAAGAAACTTCTGTCGCTTGAGCTTACTGGCATCTGGATTAACGAGGCTCGTGAGATTCCGAAGAGTATTATTGACGCCTGCACCATGCGTGTTGGGCGTTATCCCTCTATGCGTGATGGTGGTCCGTCTTGGACTGGCGTTATTGCCGATACCAACGCTCCTGAAGAGGATCATTGGTGGCCGATCATGTCTGGCGAGGTTCCAGTTCCAGATCACATTCCCCGTGAGCAGGCCAAGATGCTGGTGAAACCAGATAACTGGGAGTTTTTCACGCAGCCCTCTGGCATGGTCGAGGTTAAGGGTGAAGACGGTGAGATTCAGGACTATGTTCCAAGCAAGACCGCCGAAAACCAAGCCAATATGATGAAGAGTTATTACCCGAACCTCATTCGCGGTAAGACTAAATCATGGATTGACGTCTATGTGATGAATAGGCTTGGCCATATTCAGGAAGGCAAGCCAGTGTATCCCATGTTTGCACCAGAAGTTCACGTTGCCAAAGAAGAAATACCGATTGCGGCTGGCCATCCAGTCTATGTGGGCGTTGACTTCGGCCTTACCCCTGCCGCCGTGCTTGGTCAAAAGGTTCGTGGTCGATGGTTCCTGCAATCAGAGATCGTGGCGATTGATATGGGCATTGTTCGCTTTGCAGAGGTGCTGAGAAACGAGCTTGCGACACGCTTTGCTGCGGCTTCTGAAGCTATTATCATTGGCGACCCTGCTGGTGACTTCAGAGCCCAGACCGATGAGTCTACCCCCTTCCATATCCTGCGTGGCGCTGGCCTTCGAGCCTTCCCTGCCCCGTCAAACTCCGTTGATTTGCGCCTTGAGGCAGTGAGCTCTCAGCTCACCAAGATGATTGAGGGCAAGCCCGTGCTTCTCATTGATCCTCGCTGCCAACAGTTGATCAAGGGCTTTGAAGGTGGCTACGCTTACAAGCGCATGGAGGTTTCTGGCGAGCGATATGCCGACAAGCCAGACAAGAATATGTTCTCTCACATTCACGATGCCGCCCAATACCTCTTCTTGGGTGCAGGTGAGGGCCGAGCCCTGATGAATAGTCAGAAACCAGCCCAGCCCACGGTTGCCAAGCGTGACTTTGATGTGTTTACTCGCGGCCCGAAGCAACGAAAGAAGCCAAGCCTTTGGTCGAGGCTCTAGTTTGTGCATTGAGAATTTAGGTTTTCTATGCTTATCAGTGTGAAACCAGAAGGAGATTCATTATGTGTGGTGGTGGTGGCGGTCCGTCTCAGGCGGAACAACAAGCAGCAGCAGAGCAGCGCGTACAGGCGGACTATGTAAAGCGTGAGGCGGCTGAAGATCGTGCAAAGCAAAAGCGTGAAGACATCAACCAAGCTCTGAGCGCTCGCACGCAGCGACAAGGCAAGCGTGGTGGCACGGGTCGTCGTTCTTTGTTTACATCTTCTGGTGGCGGCGCGGGCTATTTGCAGCGGTTTAACTAATGGATCAAATCGCAAAGAAATACCTCCAGAGCTACGATAAGGCCAAAGCCTTTCGTGAGAACTGGGTTCCGTTGTTTGAGGAGTGCTACGAGTATGCGCTTCCTCAGCGTGAGTCATTCTACTCCGAGACCGCAGGTCAGCGTCGAGATGATAAAATCTTTGACGAGACTGCGGTTGTTGGCGTTCAGGAATTTGCCAGCCGCTTGCAGCATGGCATTGTTCCAAACTTTGCACGCTGGGCTGACCTGATCTCAGGTAGTGAAGTCCCGCCAGAAGAGCGTGACGCAGTAGACAATGAGCTCGATGAGGTTACTGAATACGTCTTCGACATCATTCAGAACTCAAACTTTGGCCAAGAGGTGCATGAGTCATTCATGGACTTGGCCGTTGGAACAGGTGTTCTTGCGGTTGAAGAGGGTGATGCGCTTAACCCCATCGTCTTCTCTGCCATTCCATTGCCACATGTGGTTCTGGATACTGGCCCAGATGATCGTATCGACCACGTTTATCGTGTTCGTCACAAGGTTCGCTATGCCCATCTTGATCTGCTCTATCCAAACGCCACGTTTGATAAGCAGGTTATGCAGCGTATGGGTGGGGATGACACGACTGAAGTGCTTGAGGTGGTCTGCCGAGATTACTCCAAGCGCAATCAGGAAGCTTATCTGCACTATGCAATCTGCATGACAACCAAAACCCTGCTTCACAAGAAAGAAATGCAGGGCGTTGGCGCCAACCCATATGTCTGCTTTCGCTGGACAAAGTGCGCTGGAGAAGTTTACGGGCGCGGCCCACTGATCAATGCTCTGTCTGCAATCAAGACAACCAACCTGACGATTGAGTTGATCCTTGAGAATGCGCAGATGGCAATCTCTGGCATCTACCAAATGGAAGATGATGGCGTTGTAAACCCCGATACAATTCAGCTTGTTCCAGGGTCCATCATTCCAAAAGCTATGGGAAGTGCTGGGCTCCAGCCTATCCAAGCGGCTGGTCGCTTCGATGTGGCGCAGCTTGTTCTCAGTGACATGCGCTTGAATATCAAGAACGCTCTCTACAATGACATGCTTGGCAATCCAGACAGGACGCCCGCGACTGCGACTGAGGTTGCAGAGCGTATGGCTGACCTTTCTCGCCGCATGGGCGCTGCCTTTGGTCGCTTGCAGTCAGAGCTCGTGCAGCCTGTAATCCAGCGTGTGATCTATATCCTGAAGAAGCAGGGGCGCATTGAGTTGCCAACGGTCAATGGCCGTGAGGTTAAAATCCGTGCGACTTCTCCGCTTGCTCAGGCCCAAGCAAACCAAGACATCACAACGGTTGCTCGCTTCCTTGAGATGGTTGGCGGAGCCTTTGGCCCAGAGATGCTTCAGTTGCTTATCGACGGTGAAGAGTCCGCCGTTTACCTTGCCAAAAAGTTTGGTGTGCCAGAACGCTTGATTCGAGATAAAGAACAGCGTAAACAAATAGCTGCAATAGCGCAGCAAATGGCGCAGCAACAGCAAGGGATGCCCGTTGAGCAACAAGGTTAATATTGGTATTGACGGATACCAACGTAAATCAGAGATTGATTCACAGATCAGTCAAAATGTAGCGCAGATATTTGAAAGCCCCACAGGTAAAGAGGTTCTTCGGTATCTGCGCTCCATCACCATCGAGATGGTCAACGGCCCCAATGTCACAACAGAAGAATTGCGCCACATCGAGGGCCAGCGTTACATCGTTGGCTTGATCGAGCAGCGTATCTCACATGGACACAGGAGTAAGACATGACCGAATCATTGATGCAGGGTGAGGCAGAGGCAGCGCCAGAGGCCGTAGAGGCTCAAGCAACGGAAGCTGTTGCAGAAACGCAACAGTCAACTGAAGGTGACCGCCCAGAGTGGCTCCCAGAAAAATACAAATCACCAGAAGACTTGGCCAAGGCATACAAGGCTCTTGAGTCAAAGATCGGCGCCAAGGATGAAGAGCTTCGCAAGTCAATCATGGACGAGCTTCAGCAAGAAGCTTATGCCGAGCGCCCTGAAACTGCTGGTGACTATCAGCTTCCAGAGACGGTAGACCCAGAAACAGCCGTTGATAGCGAGCTTCTTAACTGGTGGGCCGAGCACGCCTTTGAGAATGGATACAGCCAAGACGAGTTCCAGAAGGGCATTGAGATGTATATGGCTTCTGGCATGGCTGATGGCCCTGACCTTGAGGCTGAGACTGCAAAGCTTGGAGAGAATGCGTCTGATCGTATCTCTGCGGCTTCTATGTTTGCCAACAAGTTCTTCCCCAAGGATGCGCTGCCAGCCATTGAGCGTATGTGTGAAAGCTCTGAGGGCATCGTAGCACTCGAGCATATCATGGAAGCAATGAAGGATGGTTCATTCTCTGGCAATACAGCACCAAGCGCGGGTGCTTCTGAGGCCGATCTGCGTGAAATGATGAAGGATGATCGTTATCACCACCCAGTTCATCGTGACGCAGCCTTTGTTCGTCAGGTAGAAGAGGGCTTCAAGAAGCTTTATGGTTAAGCCTCTTATCCAAAGCCACGGCCTCGAGCTCTATCAAGCAGAGCTTGAGGACGTTTACGCTTTGAAGCGCAATCTCAGCAAAGAAAATCTGCGTGAGATTGTTGAGCTTTATGAAGATACTCCTGAAGAGCTTCTGCCCCGCTTGCTTGAGGGCGATATGACTCACGCTGTAAAGTTTGATGGTGAGGTTATGGCTCTATGTGGCGTCGATAAGGGCGTCATGTGGACTATGTTTTCAAAGGGGATACGCAAACACTGGCGCTCCTTTGTAAAAGCATCACCTGAACTGGTCAGCTTCTATCACAACTTCTACCCAGAGCTCTGCTGCAACGTCTGGTCGGAGAATACATTCATCCATAACTGGCTGGTTCACCTTGGATTTACGCCAGAGCTTATCTTCGAGGATGACAACGGCAATCTGACCGTTCATTTTGTGCGTTGCATTTTTGACGCATATAGTGTTGATTCAGCAACATCACGGCCCGTGATGCACTGAGAGGCCCGAGAGGACACCCTTGCAGAAGTGAAGGAACGGACACCCGTTTACAGCAACTTTTATAGGGATAGCTCCAATGGCTAACACAATCGACCAAGCATTTATCAAGCAGTTTGAAACTGAAGTTCACATGGCGTATCAGCGCATGGGCTCCAAGCTGCGCAACACTGTCCGCTCAACAAACGTCAGCGGCTCAGTAGCTCGCTTCCAGAAGATCGGCGCAGGCACAGCTTCAACAAAGTCACGCAACGGCAACGTAACTCCTATGGAGCTCGCGCACACCAATGTTGAAGCAACAATGGCTGACTTCTATGCAGCGGAATACATCGACAAGCTCGACGAGCTGAAGATCAACATCAACGAGCGTCAAGCCGTAGCGACTTCTGCTGCTGCCGCGCTCGGTCGCAAGACAGATGAGCTTCTTGTTGCTGCAATGGACGCAGGCGCAAACGCCACTCAGATCGCAGACACTTCAGGTGCGCTTGCAAAAGCAGACCTTCTGGTTCTGTTTGAGACATTTGGCACAGCCGACATTCCAGAAGATGGCCAGCGTTACATCGCTATGTCACCTGCTGGTTTCGCTGACCTGTTCTCAATCAACGAGTTTGCATCGAGCGACTATGTAGGCCCACAAAACCTGCCATTCGCAGGCGGCATGACGATGAAAGAGTTCCTTGGATTCAAGATTTTCTCAACATCGGCAGTAGCTGGCGGCAAAAACTTTGCCTACCACACAACTGCGGTTGGCCTTGGTGTGAACGCAGACGTTGCCACTGAGATCAACTACGTGCCTGAGAAGGTTGCGCACCTCGCCACATCAATGATGTCAATGGGTGCAGTCGCAATCGACAGCAACGGCATCTACGAAGTTCTCGACAACAACTGATAAAGGTGGGGGGCTTCGGCCCCCCAAGCTTACATGCCAGATACAGCGAACACAGCGATTAAAGTTTGTTCCCGCGCATCTATCTTGATGGGCGGCTCTCCTATTTTGTCCTTTGCGGATGGAACAGTGGAGGCTGATGTCTGCGATGCAATGTATGAAGACATTGCCCGCGCTGCCCTGACCAACTCTCGTTGGGGCTTCGCAACAAACCAATCCTCTCTGAGCCGCATTGTTGCACCACCCACAGGCCGCTTCGACGCAGCCTACCAGCTTCCATCGGGAACACTGACTGTCTCTGCGGTGACAGTGAATGACTCGCCCATTGTATTCGATACTTATGGCGACAAGATTTATTGCGATGTATCAGACACCGAAGAGGTCATTGCTGATTACATCTATCGTGCCAATGAGTCCGAGTGGGCTCCATACTTCACTATTGCGGTTGAGTATGCAATGGCTGCGGTGCTTGCGACTTCTGTTGCGCGAGACGCCACACTATCACAACTCATGGAGCAGAAAGCGGCATCCCAAATGATGCAGGCCCGCCGACTTGATTCACAGCGGCAGACCACGCAGAAGCTCTACACTTCAAGGTTCATTGCTCAAAGGCGCAGTTAATGCAGAAGCTCCGTGTCCCAATCAACAGCTTTCAGTTTGGTGAGGTCAGCGGTTCGCTCTTAATGCGCACTGATAGCCCTGTCTATACTTCCTCTGCACAAAGCTTGCAGAATATGATCGTGATGTCTGAGGGCAGCGTCAAGAAGCGTGATGGCCTGAAGAATATCTACAAGTACACTGGCATTGCGTTTGATCCAGATCACCCAGCGCAATCCCACCTCTTTGCCTTTCGGTTTTCTGACGATGAGCAATACGTCATTTCGGTAGAGACAGACAAAATCCGCTGCTTCTTTCTCTATGCTGATGGCAGCGTCTCATTGGTTTCGACAGTCACTCAAGATACAAATGGCAATCCTCTCCCCTTCGATCAGGATTACTTGAGCCAATACACCACGGCTCAGTATGGCGATGTTATGTTCATCTGCCACCCATTGTTCATGCCGAGAATGCTGATCCGCACTGGGCTTACAAGCTTTGAGGTAACTCCATTCAGCTTTGACGAGCGGCTTGACGGATCAATGATCTTCCAGCCGTACACTGCATTTCAATCAAACGGTGTTACGCTTGACCCGAGTGCATCTAGCGGGGCGGGTATTACCCTGACTGTTGGCGAAAGTCACTGGACTGCCGATCATGTTGGGACTGTCATTCGATACAATGACTCTGAGATTGAAATTACCTCAGTAACAAGCCCAACTGTTGCGGTGGGCAATGTTGTTGACACGCTGAGAATACGCCTTTCAGTTTTGAACCCGCTTCGCACTTCTGATGGGAGCTCGACTGTTGAGGTAACTCACCTTGCGCATGGCTATGCTGGTGGTGAGACCGTTGTCATTGAGGATGCTTCTGCGGTTGGCGGGATCAATACTGGCAGTCTTAACGGAACACGAACGGTTGCTGGCATCATTGATGAAAACACTTGGTACTTTACTGCTGGGGGTTCTGCGAGCTCCGCTGAAGATGGTGGTGGGTACGTCAAGCTGGTTACTCATGCTCCAACTGCTGATTGGTCCGAGCAGTCATTCTCTGCTGTTCGCGGTTATCCTGCGGCGGTTGCCTTCCATGAAAACAGACTATGCTATGCTGGAACGCTTGCGCAGCCAGATGCAATTTGGATGAGCCAGATTGGTTCCTTCTTTAACTTTGATGTCGGGGAAGCTGAAGACACTGACGCCATTGCATTGATTGCTGCAACTGGAACGGTCAATGAAGTGCGCTACATGATTTCAAATCGTGATCTTCAAATCTTCGGCGCATCTGGTGAGCTCTATATTCCAACTTACCTGAACCAAGCAATCACTCCGACGAATGCTCAGATCAGATTGCAAACGCCTTACGGCTGCGAGTTTACGCAACCTGTTTCCGTTGATGGCGCCACGCTCTTTGTTCAGAATGGTGGCACTGTTGTGCGTGAGTATCTCTATACGGATGGCGAGGATGCTTACACTGCCACGGCGGTCTCTACGATTGCTTCGCATCTGATCGTGTCTCCTCGCTGCATGGCGGTCGCTCATGGTGGCTTTGGCACTCCAGAGTCATATGCTCTTATGACCAATGGCAACGGCGATATGGCGGCGTTTAACTCCAACCGAGCAGAGCGCAGAGCCTCTTGGACTCGACTGACAACTGATGGCAGCTTCTGTTCTGTTTGCGCTATTCATGGCCGCATTTTTACAAATGTCTGGGGAACAGATGGCTCAATGTATCTCTGCGAATTTACTGGCCAGATCGGTCTTGATCGTTACGTCACTGGCGTAGCAAACGGAAGCGGTGAAGTCACAGTAAGCTCTGCCTTTGTGAATGGAGATACTGTCTCGATTGTGAGTGAGGATGGTCAGTCCTATCTTGGCAGTCAAACTGTCTCTGGCGGTGTTGTTGTGATTGCTGGTGGCAGTGGCAACACCTATCACGTTGGTCTTCCCTTTACTTCTGAGATCGTGACAAACCCGATTGATGCAGCTATGCGCGGCGGTCCTGCAACTGGCGGCATTCGTGGAATTGGATCAGCGGTGCTCGATCTGGTCAACACCTCCTCAGTGAAGGTGAACGGATACAGCAAGTCAATTACTGCGCCCATTTCTGGCAAGCACGAGTTCCGTGTTCTTGGTTATAACCGAGACCCACAGATTACAGTGCAACAAGGAGAACCCCTGCCGATGCAAGTCAACGGCCTTATTGCGGAGTTGATAATCTAATGGAACCTATTACAGCTGCATTGATGCTTGGTAGCACAGGCCTCTCAGTTTTTGGTCAGCTTTCGGCGGGTCAGGCTGCGAAAGAAGCCTCAGAGCTAAATGCTTTTGGCATTGAAACTGAAGCGGAGCTTGGAAAAGCACAGGCAATGCAAATGGCTCAGGCTCGCATGGATGAGTATGAGAGCGCATCCTCTGCCAACCTTGCATCTTTCGCTGCTGCTGGTCGTGACATTGGCTCTGATCGCAGCGTCAAGGCATTCATGGAGAAGCAGAAAGAGATTATCGGCAAGGACATTGGCCGTATGGGTACGCAGTCTCAGATGGAGCTTATGAAGGGGCGCCAGCAAGCTGCGGCAGAACGTACTGCTGGTCGTGCTGCGCGAACTGCATCTCTATTCTCTGCGGCGTCAACGGCTACATCTGGCCTCTACAAATATCAGCAAGCAAAGTAAGGCATAACAATGGCTGTAATCAGACAACGCGCTCAAGTATTTAATCAGCCCATCGGGGTTGTCCGTGCAAGCTCTGGCGGCGTTCAGGTCGGTGAAGCTATCAGCCGTTTTGCTGATAACATTACGCAAATGACCTATGAGGTTGCAGCGGAAGAGGCGCAAACACGAGGCATTGATGCTGCAAAGGCAGTGGAAGTGGCTGGCCTTCGCACCTTTAACCCCGAGACTGGCAAGCCAGAAGCCTTTGAGGCTCCAAAAGGTTTTGGCCGCATTGCTGCTCAATCATATCAGAGCGTTGTTGATCGCCGCTTTGAAGCTTCGATGGAAGATGAGCTTCGAATGAAGGCTCAGGAGATTGCGCAAAAGTATCCATATGATGCAAATGGATATGAAAAGGTTATGAGCGATTATCTTGGGGCTATGTCCGAGAATGCTCAGGGTAAATATAAAACATTCATTGCTGAAAATGGCGGCAAGTTTCTTGCAAGCACAAAGCTCAACATTCAAGCACGAGCGGCAGAACGAGCCCGTGCGCAGCTTGCTCAGTCTATCGTAAATGGCTTGGATAAAGCCGCTGACATGGCCTATGAGAGCGCCTTGGCGGGCGGCTTCATTGCCACTGGTGATGCAGAGTTCAGTGAGTCAGGGGATATTGCTGCACGAGAAGTAGCCAATGTTGCCAATGGTGTAAGCTCTGGCTTGCTGAAGGGCGGCGCTGACGTAAAGGCTCGTACTCAGGTTAACACTGCGATTGCTCGAGGCGGTGTTGAGCATATTATTGGCCAGACATCAAGCTCTGCTGATCGCAATGCAGTCGAGCTCGCTATCCGCACTAGAGGTCGTGAAATGAGCTCTGTTCCAGTAGAGCTGCGCCCCAAGGTTAAAGCTTTGATTGGTTACATTGAGCCAGCAAATATCGAAACTGTTCTGACTCATAGCGGCAAGGTAAGCGATGACTATAACGCTGTTGAGCGTGACAATATCTTGGCAATGCAGGCTCAAGCAGAAGCAGAAGCTCGCCGCAACGCAATGATGTTTGATCAGAATGTTGATGGTTACTCAAATCTTTCAAACCAACTCGCTGTTGCTGGCTTTGATAGACAGGAGCAAAATGTTCTTACGGCCAATCTGTCTGGCAGCAATATTCTTTTGCAAGAGCTGCAAGGCAATCTGTCTCAAAGATTTATGAACAACTCCATAACGCAGGCGGAGTATGACTCATCTCTTCAAGAGGCACGCCGTGGAATGCTTCGCCCATATCTCATTGAGGCGGCGGCGCAGGGCAATATTGAAGAGCTTCGAGTGGCTGCTATCACTCGCAATCCTGCTGACATGGCCAATCTTACGCCCAAGCAGCGTGAGTTTGTTTATGCCATGCACGAGTCACAACTGTTTGAACCGATGGAAGACACTGGTTTTGTTCGTGAGGTTCTTGCGGCCAACGTAAACTCAATCAGAGACCAGCGGGAAAATCAGGTCACTCAGTTTAATCTTGCACAGGAAGTCACTGCTCTTGGTGAAGAGGCGGCTCTTGGTGAAATTACTGATGCTCAGTTTGACGCTATGCGCCAAAAGATTGCTGCGGAAACGGGGCGTTCACTTACGGCCACTCAGGCCCAGAGCGAGCTTGATCGCCTTAACAAGCATCGCGCCTTTGGTATGATTAACCTTGGTGCTTCAGGCATGACCTCTGACTCACTCAATCGCCTCTCAACCTTTATCCAAACACAGGGTGAGAAAACTGATGGCATGACACCAGAAGAAGTTGCGCTGGGTCAGGGCATCTTGGCCAAGACTACGCCAGAAAATACGAATGACATTACTGGTCGCATTGATAGCTTGCGAGTAAAGGTTGATCGTGAGGAGCAGCAGCGCAAAGCCGAGATCACCAAGCAGCAAGACATTAACCGCATCACCGCTGGCGGCGGCAATACCAATATGCCTGCTGATCGCAAGCTTGCGCAAGAGATACTCGATGGGCTTGGTGTTAAGGTGAATGATCCTTCCTCTGAGAAAAACGCAGAAGTTATCTCGCTCTTGAAGACGGTTCAGCCACAGGGCATGATTGATGACTTTAATCGTCTTGCTTCTGGCCTTCCAGTGCAGGGCGCAGAAGTCATGCTAAATCACTTTGCTCGCCTTGCCAGTGATCCAACGGGTGTTGGCGTTAGCATTAACCGCTTCGGTGATGCTCTTGACGCACAAACCGTAGAGTTTCTGAATGATGTGAACAATATTCGCACGACTATTGGCGGAAACCCTCAAGAGATTGCGCTTACCCTCATTGAGCGCCGTGATGATCCCAAGTCAAAGATTGCGATGGATAAGCTGTTTGGCAAAGGCACTCCAACTTCTTTCATTGTTAATCGCATTGGTGATCCTTTCGTTGCGGCAGAGCTGGCGCCAGCGGTAGAGTATCTTGCTCGGACTGGCAAAAGCGCCGATCAGATCAATGCTCGCATTGATGCAATCGTTGACACCAAGTATGCAAAGTCGAAGTTTATTGCCGATCCTCGGAGGCCGCTTGGTACGCTCAAACGGTCTCGTTTTTCACTTGAAGCCACCATTCCGAATGAAGAGGATCGCTCTGCCTTCCTTACTGCCGTTGAGAGCCAGCTTCCATCTGGCTACTCCCTTTTCGCTGGCAGCAACTCAACCCTTGATTATTCAGACCTTTCTGAAAATAAGGACCGCCAAGTATTCCTTGTTCCAGATGAGGCAACGGCTGGGGTTCGCTACTTGGCTTACTATGTGGATGATGCCAATGAGCTTGACGCTCTTATCATTAAGAAGAACGGCCAGTTAGTTCACCCTATGTTTGACATGGATGAGATTGCTAACTTCCGCAAAGAGCGAGTGGCTCGTGAACGAGAGCAGTACACTCAGGAAGCTCGGGATGCAGAGGCAAAGGTTAACGAGAGACGCGAGTATCGCAGGCTCTCAAAAGAAATTGGCATGGGTCGCTACTGACCGAGAGGATTACTAAATGAAGAACGCACTGACTGACTTTCGATCAATCGAGTCTGCTCCTCTTTTGCGCCCTGCTGATGAAGGCCCCAGCTTCGGTGAGACCGTTGGAGCCAGCCTGAGCTACAAGTATCAACCACTTCTCAATGCGTTATCTGAATCGCAAAGATTTCCAGAGCGCATGCAGGAGGGATACGTTGCCAGCCAAAATATTCCAGAAGACCTGATCGAGTATGGCACTGCTTTGGTTGAGGCAAAGAACCCTCGGCATATGGAACGCTTGGCTGCAAACCTGCGTCAAGGCTTGAAGACACGAGAAACACTTGCTCGCTCTGGTATAATTGCTCAGTTTGGCGCTGAAATTTTTGATCCAGTAAACCTCATTGCCCTCCCCTTTACGGGCGGTGCATCGCTTGGTGGCATGACCTTTCGCACTGGCGCTGGCACTGCTGCTGTTGTTGCTGGTCAGGAGGCTGTTCGTGCTCCACTTGATCCGCTTGGCACAACTTCAGAAACGGCAATCAACATTGGCTCTGCATTCCTCATTGGCACTGCGCTTGGGGGATTAACATCCATTCCTGCCGCTCGACGAATTAAGGCTCAGAAAGATGTTGAGATTGAAATCAAAAACCTCGAGGATGCCATAAAGCCGATTGAGGGGGCAGAGTTTGATGCCAGCATAGCACCTAGCCTGTTCACTGACTCATGGCTCTACAAGGGCGTCACAACGCCTATGAAGCGTATCCTTACGAGCGACAAGATTCCGAACAGTGTAAAGCTGAGAACACTCAAGATTGCCAATGATGCTGGTGTTCTGCTGGCTGGCAACAAGAAGGGCCAAGCCCTTGAGCCTTCTGTGTATCAAGGAGCCAAGCTCTATGAGGGTGAGTGGGTTCGCACTCACGATGATCTGAAAAAAATCTGGGGGCAATCTACAGGTGAAGGCGTCACTGCTCCCATGGATTATATGTGGAAGCGTGCTGACTTTGACACTTGGCTTGCTGAAGTGGACCGCAAAGCAATTCAGAAGATTGAGCCCGCTGATGACTTCGAGGCTCAAGCCATGGAGAGCCTGAACAAGTTTTATGGCAAGTGGGAATCGCGCCTTAATGAGCAGGGCTCAATCGGCAATCGTGCATATTATGAGAAGTTTGCTGTTGATCGTGAGCGGAGAATTGAGACTATCCAGAAACGCCTTGAGCGCACCAAAGATGCTGATTATCGCCGCAATCTTGAGAGTCAGCTAAAACGCTTGGGTGATGAGCTTGACGGAGCCAAAGCAGAGATTGAAATACTTAAGGAGCAAGGGCCAATCTCGCCCAAGGGTGATGAGCCATACCGCCCACGCTACTGGAATCGCACTGCTATTAAAGAGCGTACAGCCGAGTTCAAGGAAGCAATCGAGTCGTGGTATCGGGAAAGCCCAACAATTAACTCTTTTAACAAAAAGACTGGGAAGTTTGAGCGCATTACGTTGGCGTCCGACCCCGAGTCAATCTCATACCGTGCCGACGAAACAATCGCTGCCATTATGAATGAAATTGATACGCTCGATCCTGATGCTGCATACTTGAGTGCTGGTGTTCCAAAGCATATGCAGCGCCGCATTTTAGATATTCCAAACTCACGTGTTATAGACTTCATTGAGCGGAACCCAACAAACGTCATGAAGGCTTATGTTCACCGCACTGCCCCTCGTTATGAGTTTTCTCGCAAGTTCAATGGCCAGTCTATTGATGACGTTCTCGATGATACCTTTAATGATATTATGGAGGCTGGTGGAACACCTGATCAGGCTTACGCTGCCATGAAGGATATTCGCCACCTGCATGATCGAGTGCTCGGGACTGTGCTTCGTAGCCCAGATACAGCGAGCCAAAAGACATCACGTGTTCTGCGTGACTTGGCGCAACTAAACTATCTTGGGTCTGCTGGTATTTCTACGATTACAGAACCAGCCAAGATCATGATGGAGCACGGTATTGGCCGAAGCATCAAGGGTCTTTTCTCTGTGCTTAAAAGCAATCAGCTTCGTATGGGGGCCAAGGAAACTCGCATTGCTGGTGAAAGCTTGGAGATATTGAGCGGAAGTTCACACCTGCGTCTCGTTGATGATCTTAACAATCCAATGACCAATACAGTTATGGACAAGGCAAAAGATGCCTTCTACCTGCTGAACGGTCTTGCTCCTATTACTCGTATCCTCAAAGATTTTGACGGGATGCTGAGAAGCCACACGCTGATTGATTACTCGGTTCGCCTAACACAAGGCAAGGCAAGCAAGATGGAGACGGAATACCTTGCTCGTTATGGCATTGATGCCGATCGAGCAAAGGCTATTGCAAATGCGCCTTGGGAAAAGTCTGAGTCTGGAATGTATATGGCCAACACAGAGGCTTGGACCAATACTATTGAGTTCCCTGCGACCAAGGCTGACATTATCTCAGGCCCAACTGACTCATATGCTGGCAACAGATACAAGCCAGCGTTTTACAATGAGAAGACAAACACTATTCGCATTGATGAGGAATACATCAAGGATGTGATGTGGCAGGATCGTGGCTGGGAAAACCCTCGAGTAGAAGGCGTGAAGCCAATCAAGGAGGGTATCATTAACTCTCCAGAAGATTACGTCACGTTTATCAAGATGCACGAGATCATGCACTCAATCAATCGGCCACAGCAATTAGGCTTTGAGGTAAACTCAAAAGGCGCTGCTATTGATAAGGCGGGTTATGAGAATGCTATTAACGATATGGCTGTTGCTGAGATTGAAAAACAGGCACGGGTTGCACCTGAAACTGTCGAGACGTTCAGATCGGCTCTAAGCTCTGGTGTTATGAATACAATCCTCATGGGGACACCTGCCGATAAGCCAATCATTACGGACGGTATTGTTTACATTCCAATGCGTGTTGCCAAGCAATTCGGCATGAAGGAAGACCCGAAGTATAAGGGCTATGCTCGCATTGAGAATGGCCTTCTTGGCTTGCCGTTCCAGTTCTACAGCTACTCTCTCGCTGCGGTGAACAAGACAACTGCGGCTATGGCTCATGGCCAACTCAAGAACCAGTATATCGGCACTGCGATTTCTATGGGTCTTGGATATATGGTTCTGCAAATGAAGACACCTGACTTCGTTGACATGGAATTTGAAGATCAGTTTGCTCGCTCATTTGATTATTCAGGTGTAGCTGCGCTTTACTCGGATATGTTCTATACGGCCATGTCCACTTCTCTAGCGCTTGGCGGACCAAACATTACTGGCGATGTATTGCAGCCACGCTTCCCGCAGAAGCCAGACACTATTAATGCTGCGACTGGCCTTCTTGGTGCTGGCCCAAGCATCGGTGCTGACATCACAAGAGGCGCTTACGATCTAGTAACTGGCAATGTGGGTGAGGGAACAAAGGAGCTTATCCGCAATATGCCTTTTGCTCGATTGTGGTTCATCAAGGGCTTGGTCAATAACATGACCAACGCTATCGAGGATGAGCTCGATGGGCCTTCTGGATTTAGGCGCTACTAACTTGTCCTAGTGGTTTTGTGCATTGATGGATTGCCTCTCTTTATGCAAATTGATGCAAAGAGGTGAAGCATGACCATTGATGTATCGGACAACAATCCACGCATTAACTACTCAATCGCTGAAGGCGTAACTCAAACCGTCTTCAGCGTTCCTTTTGAGTTTTTTGAGGACAGCAATGTCTACATTTACGTTGATGGCGTGCTTAAAACTGAAGGCCTAGACTACACGCTGACTGGCGGTGATGGCTCAACAGGCACTCTGACCTTTGTGACTGCTACTCCACCTGATGTGCAACAGGTTACTGGCGCTTCTGGTGGCAGTGTTGTTACATTGGTCCGCCATGTATCACTTGAGCGTGTGACCGACTTCGTGGCCGGCCAAGACATTAACCGAGCAGCTCTTAATGAGCAGCTTGATACGATTGTTGCTCAGGTTGCTGATCTGGACAATAAAGTGGATCGCACAATCCACTTGAGCGACAGTGAGGTTGCTCCTTCTATGCTTCTTACCAGCGACCGCAAGGGTCGGGTATTGGCATTTAACTCAACGACTGGCGATGTTGAGGCTGGCCCGCTGTCAAACGACATTGCGACCATTGCGGATAACATTGCTGAAATCCTCGCTGCTGACGATGAGGCCGCTGCCGCCGCCGCATCTGCAACTTCTGCCGCCAATAGCGCCACATCCGCTCAAACCGCACAGACTGCCGCTGAGCTAGCAGAGACCAACGCAGAGACCGCTGAAACTAATGCTGCTGCCTCTGCCGTTACTGCTGCAAGTGAGGCAACGACAGCCACAACGAAAGCATCTGAAGCAGCGGCCTCTGCAAGCAATGCTGCGACGAGCGAAAGCAATGCAGCTTCATCAGCTACGGCAGCGGCAGATTCAGCCACTACAGCATCGGCTGCTTCTGATGCAGCCCTCGCAGCCTTGGACAGCTTTGATGATCGTTACTTGGGTCAGAAGGCGTCAGACCCTACGGTAGACAATGATGGTGATCCTCTCGTAGCTGGTGCTTTGTACTTCAACACTACAGACAGTGCTATGAAAGTTTACGAAGGTTCAACATGGGTTGCAGCCTATGCTTCCCTTTCAGGAGCCTTGCTTGCCAACAACAATCTGTCAGACCTTGCGGATGCTGCGGTTTCTCGCACAAACCTTGGCCTTGCAACAGTAGCTGCAACAGGTGCTTACAGTGATCTGTCAGGCACACCAAGCCTCGCCACAGTGGCCACTACAGGCGCTTACAGTGACCTCACAGGTATCCCTGCTGGTTATGGTGATGCCGATGTAGACACGCACCTGAACACAGGTACAGCAACGACAGGTGAGTATCTGTCATGGAATGGTTCAGACTATGACTGGGCTACAGTTCCCGCAGGCTATGCTGATGCAGACGTAGACACACACTTGAACACAGGCACAGCCACAACTGATCAGGTTCTAGCTTGGACAGGCTCAGACTACGACTGGGTTGATGCTTCTGCTGGAGCCACAGGTGGTGGCACAGATAAGATATTCGTTGAGAACGGACAGGTTGTTACAACCAACTACACCGTATCAGCAACAACAAATGCCATGACGACAGGCCCAATCGACATCAATGCTGGTGTCACGGTTACAGTCGAGACTGGCGGAAGATGGGTGGTAATCTAAGATGGCTATTACACTAGACGGAACAGCAGGTGTCACAGCCACTGAGTTTGATGGTGCTCTGGATGCCAGCAATCTGACTGGTGCTCTTCCTGCCATTGATGGTTCGGCCGTTACAGCTTTAACCGCTGGCAACCTGACAGGCGCTCTACCAGCTATTGATGGCTCGGCTTTAACTGGGATTGATACTTCTCCGCCGACTGCGTATGATTCTGTCGGTACTTACGGTTTTTTCAGATATACTGCAATTAGTTCACCTGTCTTCGCAGGCTCTACATATGCAGGTTCCTCTCTGGTAGCGGCTGGATCAAGCACTGGGCTTGGTAACACTGGAACAACACTAAAAACTGGCACTAACGGGTCTTCCCCTAGCGGTACATGGCGTGCGATGGGCTACCACAGCCCTGTTTCAGCTTACTATGTATTGACATTATTCGTGAGGATTTCCTAACATGAACTATCGCAACGCAAAATACATCGACGACACACGCATTGACTGCGAGATCGAACACCCTGTCCACGGCTGGATTCCTTACACACTTGATCCTGCCGACACAGACATGACTGTCAACAACGATGAGCTTCTTGCAGCTATGGCTTCCGCAGGTGACGTAGCAGCTTACGTCCCACCCTCACAGGCTGAGCTAGACGCACAAGCAGCAGCAAAAATCCGTGCTCAACGTGACAGCCTCCTGCTCACAGTAGACGCCATTGCTGGCAATGCACTGCGCTGGGCCTCTCTGAGTGCAGAGCAGCAGGCTGAGTGGGCTGCATATCGTCAGGCCTTGCTAGATGTCCCACAGCAAGCAGGCTTCCCTGACAACATCACATGGCCACAGGAGCCTACAGCATGAGCAAGATAGCACTAGAACCTAATGCGTCAGGCACAGGCACGTTCACCATTGCCTCACCTAACAGCAACACAAGCAGGACGTTGACGCTTCCTGATGCTGATGGTGTTCTACTGACTGCCGACAACCTTCCCTCTGGTGGGGCAACTCTCCTTGGTACTCTTGCCACTACAAGTGGCACATCTGTTACGTTGAGCAGCCTTGATTTGACATCTTACAGACAGCTTGTTTGTGCTCTTGAGGGTGTTTCGGGGGACCAGACGTCTCGCACACGGATGCAACTTAACGGCTCTAACCTTTGCACAATCAGGTGGACAGACGCCGCTGATTACTTCACTGGTCTTGTTTTTATTGACTTAGCCTCTGGTATTTTTGCCTGCTCAGGGAACTCTTTTGCAGCAGCAATAGTGGCGGACGGTGCTGTGGAGGGTGGCGGTGGCGCATCAGGTCTCACCACAGCAAGCACAAGCATCACGTTTACAGTTCCAACAGGCAGCTTCGATGCTGGCTCAATCAAAGTCTACGGAGTGGCATAATGGAATACTTTGAAGTAATCACAAACGCACTCACAGGCAAAGTCACAAAGCGTCCCTACACAGAAGCCGAGGTTGCAGCTATCGTTGCACGTAAGCCAGCCAACGTCCGTGCAGACCGTGACCAGCGCCTACTCGTTGTAGACGCCATTGCTGGCAATGCACTGCGCTGGGCTGCACTTGACGCTGACACACAGGCAGCATGGGCTGCATACCGACAAGCACTCTTGGATGTGCCACAACAGGCTGGCTTTCCAAATGACGTTACATGGCCAGAGGAGCCTTCAGCATGAGTACCATTCGAGTAGACACAATCACAGACGAGGCTGGCACAGGTGCTCCTAACTTCCCTAATGGTTTGACTGGTGATGCTTCAGGTTTGTCAGGCTTGCCCTCTGAGGCTTCTCAGCTTCTATTAAACAGGCCCCTAGAGTCCAATTTTTCTTTGGATAATGGCATTTATTATGTTGATTTTACTGGTGGCACAGTGACTGGAGGTCTTGCAAACAGTTCTACTGGTTTATTGTTTACTTATACAAATTTAATACCTGTTATGTCTGGTGGGACAACTACATCTTGTTCAAGTGGGGTTGTTTCTTGTAGCGTCACTCCCGCAGGCTACGGAAACCTTTCA
>Ga0209136_1000364_pt1 | contig 32769 bp, 25 predicted proteins | sample SaaInl0LU_22_DNA_FD_184640 | JGI IMG/M metagenome (GOLD analysis project Ga0209136, IMG submission 184640) | Marine microbial communities from expanding oxygen minimum zones in the Saanich Inlet - ESP_90LU_22_DNA (SPAdes) (version 2) | ecosystem: Environmental > Aquatic > Marine > Intertidal... | reverse complement strand
CTGAAGGTCATTAATATGCGCGTCTCTTAAGGAGAGTTGGCAGAGTCCGGTTGAATGCACCTGACTTGAAATCAGACGAAGGGTCAAACCTTCCGGGGGTTCGAATCCCTCACTCTCCGCCATATTTTATAGATAAGCCTCTGTTTTTACAGGGGCTTTTTTATTTTTATCGAAATAAAGACCGTCAGAAAAGCCGTCATTCAATTATGCTGCGTAAACATTTCACAAAAATATAATTAAGTATAATTTGTTTACGTATTTTACTGAAATTTCATGTTTCTAAGATTCCAATGCGGTCAATTCATCTTCCTCATCCATGAGTACTCTGAATATTCGTTCATGTTTGCTTAATGCTTTTACTTACTCATTTTCACAATCATTCATTATCCATAAATATAGCGTTAAAAAGTGAAATAGTTATTAAATAATTAACTATACTTAATTCAGTTCTAACTATTCAGACTGGCTCAGAAGCTACCTCATCCCATATTAAAGCAATTCCCATCAAATAACTTATTGAGCGACTTTTAAGTTCTTGTTCGTCCATTTGATAACTATGAGCAACCTGATTGCGATGATGATTTAAAGTCCTTAGTGTACTTGGCACATTCTTGGTTCTATCGGTACTTAATAGTTCTTGTTCTTGTAAATAATTTATTAATTCTGAAAAACGTAAATTATTTGAACCTGAAAGACCAGCAATTTTCGCTAGTTCATCACTTAGTAAGTGATGAGTTCTAGTAATAAATCTTTCTGGTTTTGTGATTGGCTGATGTTGCGACAAGTGTTTTTTAAATGATTCATCATGACCAGATGCCTCAAATGCTATTAAGATAAGAGTCTGTTCAAGTGTTTCATCACTTTCAGTAACGTGTTCATTATTTCCTTTCTCATCTGCAACCTCTTTTTTAGCATGAGCTATCTGTTCGAGAAATAAGTCCTGTACAGTATCATTACTGTCCTCAATTCTTTCTACCTGTTTAGTTAGGCTGTCTATTTTATCAATTAGGTTAGAAAATTGTTGGTTAAAATTTTCCTTGGCGACTCTGTTTTGCTCAATCTTTTTTTCTGTTACTTTTTGTAATGTATTTTTAAAATCTTCAAGTTCGGGTTTTAGTTCAGCGGGTTTACCTATTTCAAATACTTCAGCATCTCTTTGAAATTCATTTTTTAGTGCATCGTAAAGTTCAATCGTTTTAGGATATATCCATGCCGAAATATGTCTATTCCATCTTCGCTTAGGAATATCACTTGCCCTATGTTTTTGGCTTGCACAGATCTCTACTAAAAAGTGAGTCTCGTTTTCATATACCTTAAGTGGTCTTTTTTGGTAAGTTGGTTTTGGCACTGCGGTAGTTCCTTCTGTAGATTTGGGCTTCGACATAGGTGTTGATATGGATTTAATCATTACTGCTGCTTTATCGCCATTAATTTTATATTCGACAATTTCTCCTGCTGGTTGTTCAAATAATGCGGCACCAATAGGTGAACTTAATCGTACAGGTGTGTTTTTTGAAGCATAGCCTATAGTGGTTTTTACCAAGTTGAACTTAACTTCTTTACCCTTTGCTGGCCCAGATAAATATACAACATCAATAATTGAGTTTAATTCCACTACAGGCGTATCGTATTTATCGTTAGAGGGGGAGTATTCTAAGGCATCAATAAAATGGTTGTTGTTTAAACTAAACGGCTTTACAACTTCCCAATAAAAATCTTCGTCTTGTGAAACTACATTACTAAGCTTGCCGTACAAAGCACGATTCACGATCGCGCGTTTCACATTCAAATTTCGCGCAATATCAGATGCTTTAAGTGGAACTGAAGATGTTTTTAGTGTTCTGTATATTTTTTCGGCAAGTTCAATAGATAGTTTTTTTGACATTTTTTCTCCTCACATATACCCAATATCTCAAAATATGTAGGGCAACTAAATAAGAATTTTTCTTATAATTAGAAAGTATATATATTTGAGTATGCGTACATATGACTATGCTAAACAGCTGTTTTGTTCATAAATTCTATATATGCATTGCCCTAGGCGCTTTAAGTCGCTTTTGCGTTTTAAAATCCACCCATAACACATGCTCATTTTGTACATCTTTAGCTAGATATCTAATTTGAGAAACAATCGCTTTTATATGATGGTGCTGGCCTATATGTTTGCATTTAGATGATTTTGGCTCATTATCGAAAAAGTCCAGCGATTTTAGACGAAGCCTGCGCATGCTTGACCTATATATGCGGCAGATAAAAAATTCCAGTGTAGTATTCCACTTTTGACCTTGTTCCGTCTCTAAGTATGAAGCAACCTGCGCCTTGCTTGCAGGCGTATATTCCTCTTTTGGTTCGTGGTAGAAGGTAATAGCTGTGGACAAAAACAAGTAACAACAATTTTGACGTCGCAATATCCCATTGCTCAAGTATATATGTTTGAGCTCACTCATTGCATCTTGCCCAAACACTTGATATTTTTGTGACGCGATTCTGTGATTGATGCTCACATACCTATCTGCATTTTTATAAAGCGCATTTATACGCTCGAACTGCTCATCAATTATTTTCATGGTTTACCCCTAAATGCTATCTTTTTTTAGAATTAGCAAAGAAGTTATCGCTTCGTCAATCGTTTTGTTTTGGTAAAAAAATAAACCTACGGTTTAAATTAATTATAATGTTTTAGATAAAAATTACTGCTTTTACCTTTGAGATTTCATCTGCGCATTATAAGAACTTTCGAAACCGTAAGAGGACTGCAACTTCATATAAACCAAACTTAATTGTTATAAGTTAAATGCTGATATGGTAAAAATGGTCTCTACCTAGATTTTGAAGACGAAAGTAAAAAACGTGATGGTACTCTATCGTGTCCGCATTCAAATAAGGCCTATAAACCATATCAAGCTGGGTATATATACAATATCTTAAATTTTAGGGATACCTGAAAGCTCGTTAAGCCTTTGTAAGTTAATGAGTGTGACTATATTGGTATATTTAAAAATTTGATAGCTGCGTTAATTACTGAGGCCAATTTATTTTCTATCAGATGATAATATCGAGAATTAGGATAAAGGCGCCAAGAAGCATTATACGTTTATATGTATTGCAATCTATTTTTACCCCGTAGGGGTATATTTTATTTCAAAATATTAGCTTGTGAGTGAATGATTTCTGTGTCAATTGTAAAAAGGAACTTAACTAACGGAAGCTTATTATGAAACACACATTTATTTTAATTGTTTGCATGGTGTCATTCCATGTATTTGCTGAAGAGCCTGTAGGTGAGTGGGTATGGATATCACAAGATAAATCCTATGTGTTTAGCTTAGATATCACCAAAGAAGATAACGGGTACTCAGGTAAATACAATGCAGCGGCTATGATAGACGGTAAGATTGACTATGATGTCGAGAAACAAGTTTTTTACTTTACGCTTGGTCATCCTTTTCAGTTTTCATCTAATAAAACGGAAAGCCTTGGGACAGCGATTATCTCCTTTGATAACCAACAGGTGGCCTTTGAGTTACTAGAGTTACCTCATAAAAATCACTATGCACCAAGGGAAAAGGTCTATCTAAAAAAAATGAGTGAAGTCATGGCACAAGAGTCATCTGGCGATATGGATAACTCACAATATTACATCGGCTTAGAAGAAGATATGGGTGCATATGTACTCTTCATGACCCAGGGCGATAGTCTAGGAGCTGTTAGTATTCACGATATTGAAGATTATAGGTGGTTCACACAGACCCTTACAGCAACCGAGTCGATTAACTTTCATATGTCTGATAAACCTCATGAAGACCGGCATGACTTCTTTACAGAAAGCACATATCTACATAATAGTCGTTATATGTTTGAAGATAATGATTTAGAACAGACACTCACATTAGCATTCCCCCCAATGGAAGAAATACTAAAAAGTATTAAGCAAGATAAAGTCATCCATATAGGTGGCATTAATTCTAAAACTTATTACATCGGTAGCTTTCAATTGCTTGATGAGATTGAAGAGTATACACATTGGCAGGAAGCTAACTCAGAAACGTTTTGTTATTTTATGAAGAGAAACAAAGTTTCACTGACTACAGTTAAAGAGCTAAGTGATGTCTGGGGCAAATACGTTTCAGACTCAAAAACGTGGTGCAGTGAAAAAATTCAATAAATCTAAGTTGCATTATCATTTTGATTATGAGATTGATAAAAATAGACACACAGATTAATAGGGAAGTAAAGATGGATAATATGACTAACCGATATAATTTAACGCCAGAGTTAGTAAGCAATGGTATTTATCTTGATTTCGAAGGGGAAGGGAAGAAAAGGGATGGGACTATTCCTTCTCCACATATCGCTGGTATATATAAGCCCTATATGGAGAGTTACAAGTATAGTGTACTTTTCTTTAAGTCTGATTGGAAGCCTGTTAAATCAGGACATAATGTAGCGAATGATGCGATAGGTTCATTCAAAGTGTTGATGGAGGAGTTGATTAACGAAGCCGAAGTTGAAAATAGGCGGATTTTTTATTGGACTATCCATGAAAAAACTATCATTCAAATGCATGCCCCTGAATTATTAGAACGGTTTGAAAGAGTTGGATTTAATCTTCATAAGCCCGCTAAGAAATTCGCAAATCGTCGAGGGTTACTTCGTGATAGTGACGAAAAGAAAGGGTTGAATCAATTTATAAAAATATTGAAAAAAGCCTCTCCATTAATCGTTGCTTGCCAACCCACCGCAGCGGAGGCATGTCGTCGCTTAGATAATTACTCTATAAAGAAGAAGCGCTGGAGACTATGGACGCAAGAGCAGAAAAATGTAGCGAAAGATTTGATACGTTATAATAAGGATGATTGCTTGGGCGTATTTAGACTGGCAAAGAAGATTGGTAATAGTAGATATTAAAACTATCTTGATATTCGGTGGTAAATTAAGCTTATAGTTTGTTAGTTATATGGGTAAATACGATAAGGTGTAATCATCGAAACTACACCTTCTTCTTTTTCATTTTAATCCAAGCAAAGGTAGTAGGTATTCCACATTTTCTTCACGGTTTGCTTGTTCGGCATAATCTAATGCATTTTCTTTGTTTGCATCTACGGCATTCAATTCTGCGCCATTATTCAGTAAGATCTCCATCATAGCTACATCAGCATGTTGTGCAGCATGCATCAGCGGTGTTCGTGCCCCATTAATTGTTTCGTTACAAAAATAATCATGCTTCGCAGCGATATAATTGGAATTAACATCTGCACCATATTTAAGCAAGAGTGATACGGTATCGTGGAGTTCATATTGAATGGCGTAATACAGTACCGTTTTACCAAAATAATTACTATTATTGACAGGGTAGCCTTCATCTAAAAGTAGCGCTAAGTTATTTTTATCAAACAACGCGAATGAAATGAGAGGCTCTCCAAAATATGGATAATTTTCCAGGTTCATATCTTTGGTGGCTTCTTTTATGATGCTGGTGGACACATTAGCCAGTAGAAGACGACTTAATGCATTATGTTTTTGTCTTTGCGTGGCTTTGGGATACTCTTTCCAAAATAACGACATATCACCCTCTAATGCATCTTGTAGACCCGGTATTAAAACAGATGGCGTAGTAGATGAGGAATATTTTCCAAAAGTATAGGACGATATGGCATATATAGCGGTATCAGCATATTGCTGTGCTTGTTCATCCGACACATTATGCGTATTTTTGTACCAGTTTGTAAGTATCGGTGTGATACGGTCAAGCTCTGCCATATAAGCAACGTATAAGTGATAGTTGTAGACGCTATTACCTGCCCACTCTTTAAAATACTCGTAAATGGTTGAGTAATTACCCGTATCTCGAATATTGATTGAAAACCCTTGTGGGTAATACCCTAGATGGGCCAAATCAAATAGAAACACTCTGCTATGCAAATATACAATCGAGCCACCACAACGTGATGACTCAGGGCTTCTTATTTGCTCTGCAAGTTCAATCAACGTTGCCATAAATTCTTGCGTTATTAAACTTTGTGGGCAGTTGTAATCAACTTGTGTTGGACTCCCAAATCCTGAGCCTAAATCCACATGCCCAAAAGATTCTTTGGGATATGATGCCATTTCTTCACAAGTAATGACCATATCACTTTGTACGTCTTCAGCATTTGCCATACATGACACACATAACAGTAGATACAGTACAGGTAAATATTTCATATTTATCGTTCTCTTATTTAATTTGGAGAGGGTATTACAACGCATATTTACGGCGGAAATAGGTACCAATTATGGCAAGGCAAAGAGCAATTATGGCACAAATATGGAAATTACCCTTTTGAGGTGGATTATTCTTTGTATTCGGATAAGTTAAATAAGAAATAACACTTAAAAGGATAAAAGGATAAAAGGATAAAAGGATAAAAGGATAAAAGGATAAAAATTTGGAATATGAATTTGAAAGGTTTACAACAATTACCGATGACTCTAATATCGGCATGTCCGCTGCTAACGACGCCCATCCAAATGTCTGTGGAGCCGGTATGGGGATCTTCGTTTGGTTTGATAACTATAGGGGTTAGCACAATACCTTACGACGTTTGTTTTAAATGGATGTATATTGCCCCAAGTTGATACCGCTGAGCATGACAATGTAAGAGGGTTAATTCAGGTATTGGCTAAATTAACTATGCCACTACAATTGAGAAGTTCAAAAGACAATACAACACAGTATCCAATAAAGTGGAACATTTGTAGCTGAATAAAGCCTTATGGTATTAGTCTTAAACGTATGTTTAGAATATATTAACGAAAATTATATAATTAACAGTTTAATATAAGAGAAAATGAAAATGTTGTATATATTAATAGAGAAAGCGGATTCATATATAGATAAATTACAAATATTAATTAATAACCCATTTGTAGATACAGAACGGCTAGAAATATTTCAAAAGCAAGTGCTTGAATTAAAGTCTTGGTATAAGGCTCATGTTGATGATTTACATGAAAACCCAACATTTGATGGCAAAAATAGCGTTTCACTATATAAAATTGCACTTCGGGCTCACCCTTCTGAATTAGCTTATCAAGAAGAGTATCCTGAACTATACAACGAAAAATACCAAGAGTTATCCGGTATGGTTTCTCGTTTAATCAGTACTTATCATTATAATATTGAAGCACTGGAACAAAGTTTATTATCAGCACAAAAGGATATTGAGCATCTAAAATTAGAGCGTGAACTATATAAAAAGAAACATAAGACACAAATTAATACAATGATAATACTAGCAATTGCAGCAGTAATCGGACAGTGGCAGTTTTTCTAACGGATAAACTATATTTTTCGCTGTGATTTCGTGACTTACCCTTCATTATTCAAATTTGGCATCATAGATATACTTTTTTATTAACCCATTAGGTGCCAAATTATGTTTTATCACTCCATTTCAAGTTGCAAAATAACTAGACTTTTACGCTGCTTATAATACTGTTCTAAGCGGCACACCAATAATTGTTATATCCGGACATTCGTAGTTGTATGTCTATAACCATTTTATTGCTACATCTTGTAGCATACCTAGCACTTTCAATTTCAATTTCAATTTCATACATATCTAACCACACATGTATTGATGTACGATTAAATCACTCTATATAGGCATTTTGAGTTGGCTTTTCACGATGAATATACATCAATGCAATGTTGTATTTGATTACCCCCATTACTGTCGAAAACCGAACGCAGTTTATAGAACAAGTTGCAGCGTCTGGGTATTAATGTTCACACTTAGTTTGAAAATCAAATAGACATCAAATAAAAAAATGGTGGAAAATTTATAATTAACTATGAGTGATGCAGGCATATCATAGTTATGAATCAAAAAAATATTGAGATAGATATTTAAAAACAAAGCGTGCTAAGAATATTACTTAGATGAAATAGATTGCAGTCAGTATCATTATGAAGCATATTATATTTGTAGATGTATCAACATGATTTAGGGAATCGTTTTGGTAAGCTCTTATTTATCCTCACATACTGAGTCCAATTTAGAACGGCGTTATACCTATGCTCAACGTCAACGTCTGTCGTATATCGACTTTAAACTCTTTTTTACGGGCAGCCTAACTCGCGCGGAAATCGTGTCGCATTTCAAACTAGGTGTCGCAGCGGCTACACGCGATATCAATTATTATAAGCAAGAAGCGCCTGAAAATGTATATTACGATCATAAGCAGAAATGCTATTTTATCTCAGACGAATTTGAGCCTTTATTCGCACATGACCCGCGCAAAACATTAATCAAGCTGGCCAATCAAATCAGTGACGGGTTTGACCCAATAAATAGTGTGCACTTTCCCGTTGAGTCGCCAAGTCCCTTAAATATTCCTGATATTCACGTTGTTGCCAAATTATCACAAGCAATATTGCGCCTCAAAACCGTGAGTATTATTTATACCAGTTTATCAAGTGGCAGTAAGTCTCGTGTCATAATCCCGCATTCGATTGTGGACAATGGTTTACGTTGGCATGTCAGAGCCTATGACCAAGCATCCAAAAGCTTTCGTGACTTTGTATTAACACGCATTACAAAAATTAACATTAAATCCGAGTCTATCAAAGCGGGGGAGTCGAAAGCGGACGACCATCAATGGAACCGCGTGGTGCCGTTAAGAATTATCCCGCATCCAAATAACGTCGAGTTTTCCACCGCAATAGCCTTAGATTACGCCATGGAAAACAATACATTGTTAATAGAAACTCGTGCGGCATTGGCAGGCTACTTGTTAAGGCGATTGAATGTCGATTGTACAGATGGTGCGTCACTAGTAGGTGCGGAATATCAGCTATGGTTAGAGAATCAAACCTCTCTGTTTGGTGCTGAGAATTTGAGTATTGCGCCAGGGTATAAAGCTTAACAATGAATTTAGATATCGTTTTAAATGCCATCCTTGAACTATCACCTGATAACACAGGCGTCAAAGCTGCGGATATTGCTAAACATTTATCGATTGAAAAAAAGACCGTAAATAGTCTGTTATACAAAGCTCAAAACAAATACGTAGTGATGGATGAATATTATTATTGGTGTATCAAAACCGATACTGATAAAGCAAAACTGAGTCATAAGCTCAAACAAGAAAAAAGTGTAGCAAATGAAATATTTGCTACGGAAAATCAAAAGGAAGAGTCGATGAGTACCCAAGAACACCCATTTAGAGAAATGATTGCTGAAAAGATAGCAAATTTACGCCCTAAATTGATGGATGTGTCTCGTCGAAATCCACTGATTAATCATTCTGCAAGTAAAACCTCTACAAGCTCTATTCGTATTGTCGATGAGCAACCACAACAGATTGTTGAGCATTTATGCGTTTTGAATAAAAGTATGAAATTGGGGGCATTGCCAGCGCTGGAAGAAGATCCGGTTGACGAAAACGTTACGGAGTTTCAAAGTGCATTTCAGGCAAAGCTCCGGACAGATCCCATTTATCTGCAATCACTCACAACAATTGATCACGCAAGAGATGAAGATGCGTTTGAGAAAAACGCAAAGCTTGAACGAGAACTCAAAGACCGATTACGTATTGAAATGGGTATGACTCCTCGTGTTGTTAAAGCAGATAAAACCAAGCTGAGTGAACATGCACGAAACCACGGCATCAATCCGTCTTTTAACCTACCTACACCAAACGTTGATACAGCAGATGAGCGTCATCTGGATGATACCTTACAAACATTACTTTTAGGCAAGTCATTATCAGCTGTGGCGGGTAAAATTGAATCAAAAGATAAGTTTTATAAAGAAGAAAAGGGATTAGAGACTCTTTATCTTGCGCTGGGATATGTTGTTTGGAAAGAGCCAAACTCAGTTGAATCGAAGGGTAATTTCAACTCACCCTTATTACTGCTCCCTGTTTGCTTAGACAAATCTAAACAGAAAGATGGTTACGTTTATTCAATCTCATTACGAGATGATATGTTGGTCAACCCAGCATTGTCACATAAGTTGGAAAATGATTTTGGCATTACTTTAAACAGCTTACCTGATACGGACGATTTGTTGGATGTAGAAATTTGGCTTCAAGAAACTGTCGATAAACTTCCCAAAGCCTTACAAGCAAACCTCAGAAGACAAGCGACTTTAAGCATTTTTCCATTCACAGGGATTGAGCTTTTTTATGACTTAGAGCCGGATATCGACTTTTCACAATTTAACTTACTCTCTGAAATGATGAGTGGTGTTACCCCTGATGGTAACAAACCCTTCAAGAGCGAACTTAGTGACCATGATGTTGAAGGCTCATTGGCAAGCAAATTAGTCCCTCACATGGTAATGAATGCTGACTCATCTCAATTTTTGGCTATGATGAAAGTATCAGAAGGGCAGAGCCTTGCGATAGAGGGGCCTCCTGGTTCAGGTAAATCTCAAACCATTACAAATTTAATAGCAAATGCAATCTATACAGGCAAAAAGGTACTTTTTGTTGCTCAGAAAAATACTGCACTGGAGGTCGTCTTGTCTCGTCTCCAGAAATTGGGTTTAGATAAACTGGTTTTACCCGTGACCAATGAACACACGAAAAATACAGAGTTTTACGATAAGTTAGAATTACGAATAGAGTCTCGTTCAAAGGGTTGGGATAACAAAATTCAACACGACCAGAAGCGTCAGAACGAACAACACAAAGATACATTAGATAAATATTCTCAAGTGTTAAGTCAAATTGTGCCAGATACACAATTATCTGTGCATGAAGCTTTAGGGTTGCATATAAAACATGCTGGCGAGTTGGATGAATTTGCAAATGTTTCGTCGAACCTGGGACTATCCGTCAACCATCAAGCCATAAAGATGGTGCTGGACAAATCATTTATGCGTGAGCTAGCGCGAAATATTGCTCACATCGATGAACAATTACAAAACGTTCCGGCTTATCCTGAGAGTCTCTTCAGTCAAGTAACTCAAACGTCTTTAGGTTTCTATGAACTCAATGAAATAAAGCAATTAATCGTTGATGTTGGTACAACATTTCAGGCGGCATTTTCATCCTGTGATTTCGTAGAAGATGGGCTTTTAGGTAAGCGAGAAATCGATGTTAACCAAGAAAAGAATAAAGCCTTAGATGAATTATTATCAACAATAGAAACCGTTATTTCATATTGTGAATCGGCACAATCTCCCTTATTAATGCCGTTAACGTCCTCTCAAAATAACTTAGTTGCCTTACTTGAAGCTTTGCCTGCTCAAGTAACGGTCATCTCCGAATTTAATCTGTTATTAAAAAGATTAACCGAATCTCAGAATATTTCGAATGAAGATGCACTCACATTTCAGAAGTTGTCGCCTCTTTACAATAATAACCATCATGGCCCGATAACAGCGTTAAAAACACTTTTAGATAAGTTAGGTGAATGCGCCCCTGATGTGGATACACTCACTGAAATTCCAGAGCAAGCTGCGTCATATCAAAAGCTTACCAAGCAAATCATTGATATTAAACAAACAGTTGCCGAAGATACACAACGAGAAGAGAGCGCTACGTTTGATATTCAAGCGTTATATGATTTATCCCTGATTATTCAAGCTACGCCAATATTAAAAAATACTGAATTGCTAAGAGTATTATCGGTTAAACCCATCTCTACGATAAAGTCGTCATTATTTACGTTAGAAAATCAGGCTAAAGTTCTACTTTCAGAAGGTATTGAGCTCGAGCATCTGCCTTCTAAAAAGGAAATAGAAGAGTTACGTAACTGCATTCAAACATCAGGCCTGTTTAGTTTTCTATCAACACCTTATAAAAACGCCGTTAAACGTTTTGAAACTCTCTACAACCTGCCAGATGGTGGGTTTAAAGCAATTGGTAAGTTAGGTGCCTGTCAAAAGTTAACGCAACTCATAGACATATATACAAAATGGTCACTAGAAGATGCTAACGCTGTAATAGAAACCCCTGAAAAACTCAACTTGAATCTTCTGAAAGAAAGTATTGCACAAGTTGAACTCCTTGAGAAAAAGTTGAAAAAAGCAGGACTGCTTTTAAGTGATATCAACCAGGATACGGTCAGCCAAATTACGACATTTGTTGATGATGAGGTGCTGTTCAGCGTATTTAAAAATTTGGATAAGTCAGCTCTAGATACTCTGGAAGAGAATTATGCATTATTAGAGGTGGCGTTAGCGGAACTCAATGAGCTTCTCAATAATCCCACGAAAAGCACATGGGAAGCGCTGTTCTTTGAGCAGTTTGGCTCTGTATCTTCATTAAAATCTATTGTGTCATCGTATAGTGCAGATCGTGAATGTTATTTAGCTTTCTCTGCGTTAATGGATTTAGTTGCAACGAATATTGATGTGGAAAGAAGTGGTGTGTCATTATCTGACATAGAGCAATTAATGCAGCTTGCAAATGCTTTAGCCAAAGTGAAACCTTGGTTGCTCAATTTATCGCTTAGTGATGCCAGTCAGGTTTCATGGGATAACGCATTACCAATAAATAGTGAAAGCAGCCAATACCTAACAGTTAATGATATTTGCGACTATGCTAGAAAAATGGAAGCGCTTGAGGATTCAGTAAAGCAACTTATTACCTTATACGCGAGGGTAGATGGTGCGTTCCAAGAGCAAGCCCATTCCATCTTTGATATTAAGAATATCTGTACAGCCACGATAGCGGATGAACACGGTGTGACACATTTAGTGGAAAGAACCTCCATTTATCAGCAGTTTGTTGATTTAGGTGTGCCTCTTGATGTGGTATCTCATTATTCATCTTTAGACACATCGTTAGGTTTAGCGCAAAGCGTTAGCTTGGCAGTGTTGCGTTCTGTTGTGGACCAAGTGTTTAAGGAGCATGGTAATATTCTTGCGCAGTCATCTGGTAATCGCTTAACGGCAGCGCAAAAAGCGTATCAACATGCAGATGCTAACATCATTGACTTATCTGCAAGCGCAGTATTGGATAAAGGCTTGGAGCCCATTGAAAATATCTCTCAAGGGCTTGGTATTGGAAGAAAAAGCAGTTTCACCGATTTATCTTTAATTCGTCACCAGCTAGGTCTGAAACGAAAAATGCCAGCTACGAAGTTAATTAAACGTAGCCAAAGCGCATTACTCGACTTACATCCTTGTTGGTTAATGGTGCCTTCATCCATTGCCAGTTATTTACCTAGAAAAGAAATATTCGACTTGCTCATTATTGATGAAGCATCACAGATGACGCCTGAGCAGTCCATATCTGCATTAATGCGAGCCAAGCAAGCTGTCATTGTGGGTGATACTAATCAGTTACCACCAACCAGCTTTTTTGCTGGTGTATATGATGATGAGGACGAAGACGAGGATGTAGCCACCGTTGAAGAATCTATCTTAGAGTTAGCTAATAATGCATTCTCACCGAAACATCGTTTACGTTGGCACTATCGTTCAAGACATGAATCTCTAATCGCGTTTTCTAATCATTATGTGTATGACAACGAGCTCATTATATTTCCAACCCCTCATAGCGGGAAAAGCGATTTGGGAGTCAGTTTAGTCCGAGCAGATGGGATATATGAACGTGGGCTCAATCCAACAGAAGCCAATAAAGTCGTTGATGGTATCCTTCACTTTATGAAAACCACCCCGGATAAATCACTAGGGGTGGTCACCATGAATAAATCACAACAAGAGCATATTGAAGCCTTAATCCTCCAAGCGCGTGATGCTGATAATGATATCTCTGATTACCTCGCTAAGTGGGAAGAAATTGATAAAGGGATGTCACGCTTTTTCGTGAAAAACATCGAGAACGTTCAAGGGGATGAGCGTGATGTCATATTTATCTCAACCGTATATGGCAAAAACTCACAAGGAAAATTCTCTAAAAACTTCGGGCCGATAAATGGTGTGGCAGGGAAGAGGCGTTTAAATGTCCTATTTTCACGCGCTAAAGAACGTATCGTGACATATACCTCTATCCCTATGGCGGATTTCGACACAAGTGGAGCAAAAGAGGGCGTGTTGTTATTTAAACGTTGGCTTGAATACTCCGCAACAGGGCGTCTTGGTGAGCAAGTTTTACATTCTGACGATGTGGTTGCAGAAACCGACTCGCCGTTTGAAGATGCAGTCATTGATGTGATTAAAAACTTAGGTTTTATCCCTGTACCGCAAGTAGGCGTAGCAGGATATTTTATTGATATTGGTATTAAACACCCAGATTATCCATTGGGATATATTTGCGGGGTAGAATGTGATGGTGCGAGTTATCACAGTAGTAAGTCTGCAAGAGATAGAGATATCCTAAGAGAAGAGGTGCTTTCACGCCTAAATTGGTCGTTATATCGAATATGGTCTACGGATTGGTTTAATTATAAAGCTAATCAAATCGAGTTATTGAAAGCACAGCTCGAAGAGCGGTTGCAAGCATGTATTAAAGAATATGATGCAACAGGTCACCAAGCTAAAGATGAGATACCCATGCAGAATGATATTGAACAAGCTGAGCTAGAGAATCAATATAGTTCGCATAATAATGACACTCTGTACATTGAGATTGGTAGTAAATTCAGTGTGGAATATCTTTCAGGCTCGATTCAAGGTCAAGTTGCCAACTTTAGGTTAGTTAAGAGCTCTACGGATGTGTCCAGTAAGGCTAATAATATACAACTCATTGGTATCGATTCACCACTAGGGAGTGCAGTGGTTGATGGTCAAGTTAATGATGAAGTGAGTTATTTTGCTAACAACATTGAGATGAAGGTGAAAATTGTCTCGGTTGAGAACTAGGTTTTCTCTTTTAACCATAGCTTAAAAAGTGCAACAGTCAAAATGAGAATGTAACCAATGAAACTAGGACGTTTAAAACGTATTGAGCCAAGACATGCTTGGCAAACTGAAGATAGGCATTTTACGCCGTGGCTTGCTCAAGAAGAAAACATCGAGTTATTAAGCGAGACGTTAGGGCTTGATTTAGAAGTTGAAGCGCAAGAAAAACAAGTTGGGCCTTTTAGGGCAGATATACTTTGCAAGGATAGACAATCAGAGGCCTTTGTTTTAATTGAAAACCAGCTAGAAAAAACAGACCATAAACACTTAGGTCAGTTAATTACCTATGCTTCAGGCTTAAAGACAGCATACATTGTATGGATAGCAACCAAGTTTCATGAGGAGCATCGTGCTGCATTAGACTGGCTCAATACCATCAGTGATGAAGAGTTTAAGTTTTTTGGTCTTGAGGTGGAACTGTGGTCGATTGGTGACAGTGAGTATGCCCCTAAGTTTAATATCGTGTGTAAGCCCAACGAATGGTCGCGAAACACAAGAGAGGGCTTGAAAAAAGTCGAAGATGGTATGTCCGATACGAAATTATTACAAAGACGATTCTGGCAAAACTTCAGCGAACATGTTTCGTCCGCATACAATATTCAGCCCCAAAAAGCTCGTGCACAACACTGGCTAAACATTACGGTGGGTAAAACAGGTGTTAAAATAGCATGTAATATTAATACCCTTAATAATACCGTCGGGGTGGAACTCTATATGCATCAAGATAATGCTAAAGAAATTTACTATGCTTTAGAGCCGCATAAAGACCACATTGAAACAGAATTAGGATTTGAAGTGCAATGGCAAGCGCTAGAAGGTAAGCAGGCTTCTCGTATAGTAATTTATCGAGACAACAGTATTTTATCAGATGAAAGTACTTGGCCGGAGTTAAGCCAATGGCTAGCCGAAAAAGTCGCAAAATTTGATAGCGTCTTTAGAAGGCGTTTACAAGAATTATAAGTTTCAGATAGAGAAACAGATTTAAGGAATAAGTATGGCATTTGACCAAACCAAAGCATTTACCAAACTTGAAAGCATTGTCGAACAAAACAACCCAGCAGAATTTATCTTTGATTTTCTATTAGCATTTGGCTCCCCTAAAGCCACCATTACCAAGCTAAAAAACAATCTTGGGTCTTCTGGTAGTGTGACTGACAATCAAGTAATGCTGAAAAATAAAATTATGTTTACAGCCGTTGAGTCGGGTCATGATCTACATGCGATGTTAGAAGACGCCAAAAATGACTCCCATCTTAGCAAGAATAAGATCCGCTTTGTTATCATCACTGATTTTGAAGATTTCTTAGCATACGACCTTAAAGCGAAAGACCTGCTCAATATTGAATTTGTTGATGTTGCCAAAAACTATGCGTTTTTCTTACCGCTTGCTGGTATAGAGAAATTCGAAATCGCATCAGAGCATCCAGCAGATGTAAGAGCATCTTACAAAATGGGGCAATTATGTGATGTGCTTCGTCGTCATAATGACATTGATACAGAAGAAAAACGCCACGCATTTAACGTATTCCTAACCCGATTACTGTTTTGTTTTTACGCCGAGGATACGGGTGTATTTGCTGAAAACCAGATGGTGAGTACCTTACAAAATACCACCGAGAAATCGGGTAAAGACACCGCGCTGTTTTTTAGTCAATTTTTCGAAGTACTCAATACGCCTGAACATGCATCCGCACGAAAAGACCTGCCGAATCACTTCAACGAGTTTCCTTATGTTAACGGGGGCTTGTTTGCGAAAACCCTTTGGGTGCCTGAGTTTACCGATAAAGCTCGACGCATGATCATAGAAATTGGCGCACTAGAATGGGACCAAATAAACCCTGATATTTTTGGTTCGATGTTCCAGGCGGTTATCGATCCTGAACAACGTGGATCACTTGGACAACATTACACGTCAGTGCCGAATATTATGAAGGTTATTCAGCCATTATTTTTAGATGAACTGCGTGAAGCATTAGAAAAAGCACGAGGCAGTGAGAAAAAATTACAAGCATTGTTGATGCGCTTACAACGTCTAAGAGTTATGGATGTAGCTTGCGGTTCGGGAAATTTTATCATCATCGCATATAAAGAACTTCGCTTGTTAGAGATGGAAGTCTTCAAAGCTTTAGATGATTTAGGCAACCCATCAATGTATATGACGGGTATACAATTATCACAGTTTTATGGCATCGAAATCGATGACTTCGCTCATGAAATAGCAATTCTTTCATTATGGCTGACTGAAAATCAGATGAACAAGGTTTTTGAAAACGAGTTTGGTTATCTTGAGCCAATGCTACCATTAAAACCTTCTGGCAACATAGTTCATGGAAATGCATTAAGGCTTAATTGGGAAGATATATGTCCCAAATCAGATGAAAGAGGTGAGCTTGAGGTCTATATTTGTGGCAACCCACCTTTTTTAGGTGGTAAATCTCAGAGTAAAGAGCAGAAAAACGACTTAGCAAACGTATTCGATACGATAAAAAATTCTAAACAACTAGATCTAGTTGCTGGGTGGTTTTATAAATCGTCTAATTATATGGATAACCGTGTTAAGTGTGCTTTCGTTACAACAAACTCAATTTGCCAAGGTGCACAAGTAGAACAACTTTGGCCAGCTATATTTAGTAACAATGTCGAAATATCATTTGCATACAAACCCTTCAAATGGAATAACAACGCTAAAAATACAGCAGGTGTAACGGTTACAATAATCGGGTTAATTAAAAAATCAAATAATCTAAAAAAAATCTACGATGAAAATAAATACCTACAGGTAAAAAATATCAATGCTTACTTGATGGATGCATCCAATATTATTATCAAACAAAGGTCTTCCCCTTTTTCATCTGCACCACCAATGATTACAGGAAATAGTCCTTATGATTCAGGTCAGTTAAGTTTCACAAATGAAGAAAAAAAACAATTTGTCACAAAAGCGCCTTCATCCGAACCATTTTTTAGAAAAGTATGTGGCTCAGAAGAACTAATCAATAATAAGGTTAGGTGGTGCTTATGGATCAACAACGAAAACCTAGATTCAGCACTGAACATTCCTGAAATCAAAAATAGAATTGACGCTGTGAAAGAGTTTAGAGTTAATGGAGGTGATGTGGCAAGAGGTATAGCGCATAAGCCACATCAATTTAGATATACTAATGTTTCAAAAACAAGCCAGGTGGTTGTACCTATAGTATCATCAGAAAGACGGGAGTACCTTCCTTTAGGTTATTTAAGCTCTGAATACGTAATTTTAAGCTCTGCTGCTACAGTCCATAACGCAAATACATATACATTGGGAATATTAAGTTCCAAGTTACATTATGAGTGGATGTCTGTATTTGCAGGGAGGTTAGAAAATCGATTTAGATATCTAAGTGGTCTTGTCTACAACACCTTTCCATGGCCAGAAGTCAATGATGAGCAAAAATCACATATTCAAGAACTAGCAGAAGAAGTCTTACTCACTCGTGAAGACTACCCTGATATGACACTCGCACAAATGTATAATCCTGATACGATGCCAGAGCCTTTACTGGAAGCTCACCAAACCCTAGATAAGGCCGTTGAGAAACTATACAGAGATAAGCCATTTGAGGATGCCTCTGAGCGTCTATCGTTCCTTTTTAAACGTTACGAGCAGTTAATTGCTGAGGAAGCCGCCAATGCCTAATTTAGTCAACGTCCAATTCGATTCATCTTCTAGTAATAGTAGTAATGAGATGGGGATGCGCCCTATGCAGGCCAGAGTGTTCGAGCAACGTGATGAGCAGTATCTATTGGTCAAAGCGCCACCGGCCTCAGGTAAATCAAGAGCCTTGATGTTTGTAGCTTTGGATAAGCTGATACATCAGGGAATTAAAAAGGTGATTGTCACAGTTCCCGAAATGTCTATCGGCAGCTCCTTTAAATCGACCGACCTTACCAGCTATGGCTTTTATGCGGATTGGGTGATGGATGATACCTATAATCTGTGCCAAGGTGGCGCCCACGGTAAAGCCGGACAATTTAGAGCCTTTCTTAATGATGCATCCGCCAAAGTACTATTGTGTACTCATGCTACCTTTAGAAATACCCTCAAAGACTTGGATATATCGCTTCTCAATAATACTGCTATCGCAATAGATGAATTTCATCATGTGTCAGAATCCGAAGAAAACGAGTTAGGAAATTGTTTAGATGAAGTTATCAATACTACTAATGCACATGTAATAGCCATGACGGGTTCTTATTTTCGTGGTGATAGCTTACGTATTTTAACACGAGAAGATGAGCAGAAATTTAGACATGTTACCTATTCGTATTACGAGCAAATACAATCCTACCAACACCTTAAATCATTAGGGATTGGGTATCACTTTTTTCGAGAAGGTTACTTAAATGGTCTCGCGGATGTATTGGATGTGACAAAAAAAACTATCATTCATATTCCTAATGTAAATAGTCGTGATTCCTACAAAGATAAGTATCAAGAAGTTTCAGAAATATTAGAAATTATCCAAAATGGAGCCAAGACTGAACTCACTGCTGATTCATGGGGTATTTATCACGTACCTTCGAAAATGCCGGATGGCACAACCAAAGTGCTAAAAGTAGCTGATTTAGTGGATGATGGACCTATTCGTGTCTCTGTGCAAGAGTATTTAAGGAACATCAAACACCGTGATGATTTAGATATGATCATCGCACTTGGTATGGCAAAAGAAGGGTTTGACTGGACTTTCTGTGAACATGCGCTAACCATCGGGTTCAGATCCAGCCTAACTGAAATAATACAGATCATCGGAAGGGCAACTCGCGATTGCGAAGGCAAAGCTCATGCGCAATTTACTAATTTGATTGCAGAGCCTGATGCTAGCTCAGAAGAGGCTGCTGTTGCAGTAAACAACATGCTTAAAGCCATCAGTGTTTCGCTATTAATGGAACAAGTACTCGCCCCTAAAGTGAACTTTAAAATTCGTGGACAAAACACAAACGATGATAGTGATTTGACCATTGAGGTGAATGATTGGGACAAGCCACCTAGTGAACACGCCCTTAAAGCGTTGGAAAATCAAGACACCATATTGGCTAACTTAATCAATAATAAACAACATCTAGCGCCAACACTCACAGGCGAATACGAACCGGAAGTGTGGATAAACCATCATATCCCTAAATTATTACAAGATGAATATCCCGAGATGGAAGAAGAGGAAGTGGAACGTCTATCTCAGCTGTTTTTCACTGCCATGACATTACCAAGTATGAACCCTACTGTAGTTCCTGGCAGTGATTTGCCTGACAATGTAGAACCCTTTGTACCCACAGAAGATGATGATATAGACGAGCCTGTCGCGCCGAATACACCTGCAACCCCTGGAGAAGCAGAACCCAATAAGCAATTTTTGGTGATGGGAGATAAATTTTTAGCGGTTGAGGATCTGAATATTAACCTCATTGCATCAATTAACCCGTTTCAACAAGCATACGAAGTCATCTCTCGTACCGTCGATGCGGATTTACTCAAAGTGATTCAAAGTCAGGTTCGTGCTATGCAATCGGATATGGATATTGGTGAAGCAAAAGAATTACTCCCACGAATTGTTGCATTTCAAAAAGAGCATGGGCGCTCACCTGCAATCGATGGCGAGGATAATATCGAGCATCGACTAGCTATAGCAGAGCAGAAGTTAATGCAATGGGCGCAACAAAAACGAAACGAAGAAGCTAAAAAAGCCCAAGCAGCGTCGAATAATGCACTGTAATCACATGAGAATGAAGTAGTACATGTTATGACTTTACAATATAGAAAAAACACCTTTATCGCGAAAAAGAAGTCACTGGATGAGTTGTGGGAAATAGAAAAGGATAACTTCTTCAAAGATGTTAAACCATCAATAACACTCAGCTCAACTAAGACGAATCCATTAGAGCAAAACTTTGAGCAAGTCATTGCATTTTACGTTATGCATCAACGACTACCTAGTGACGCTAAAGATGCCAGTTTCGAGGAACGGGGATTAGCGCGAAAACTGAAAAGCTTACGTAAACACAAGGACGATCCCAATCTTGTTACGATGGATACACATGGATTATTACAAGAGCCCTCGCAGCCCGAACAAGAAGACGCGGTTATCGTGCCTGATCTGGATGATGAAGATGCACTATTAGCGTTTATTAATAGTTCGCTTGGCGATGACATCACGCAAAGCGTCATGGATACCAGCCGTTTGTCGGCAAAACCCAAAACAACACGTAGCGATGCCGCATCGCGTAAACCTTGCCCTGATTTTTATAAGTACATGAAGTTATTTTCGGTGGTACGAAACCTTGTTGATAATCAAAAAGCCACTATCGTCCCATTCAAAGCTGAACATGCTCAAATCAATATTGGCGATGTATTCTTTTGGGATGGCTTAACATGTATTGTAACGGAAGAAGTCAAAATGGAGTTCGACAGTAAAGGGGAGCCTAATCCACGCTTACGCGTTATCTTTGATAATGGTATGTATGCCGACTTACTGAAACAGTCTATATCACAAGGCATGTATCGCTCTAAGAACACCAGAAAAGTAACGCCTGGCGTATACAACATGCTCAATTCACTCAGTCAGCCTTTAGAAGCTAAATATGGGAAAAAAACAGGTGAAATTTATTTCGTAGCCAGTCTTTCAGATTCACCAAACGTAAAACAATACAAAAACCTGATTAAAATAGGCGTTACAACACGCACAACACCAAAACGCGTTAAAGATGCAGATACGCAGTCAACTTATCTGTATGCGCCTGTGAGGGTAATGAAGATAATGCCATGCTACAACATGAATGTAACAGGCTTAGAAGATATGATCCACGCAGCATTGAACGACTATCGCAAAATCATAGCCATCAAAAACCATAAAACAGGTAAAGTCACCGATGCAATTGAGTGGTTTGATATTCCATTACAACAAGCTTATCTTGTTGCGATGGACATCGCTCAATCAAGAATCCCCAATATGAAACAAGACGAACACGGAAATTTGTATAACCATGATCACTGAAAACCTAGCACTAGAATATCAAGCGCGTATTGCGAATAATTTACGAGACCATATCGAAAGGACAACTGGCGAAACCTATAGTTGTGTGTCCGAACTTGTCGCAAATGCCCCTTCACATTTTTCGTATTTCCCTCCCAATCCAGAAGATCCCAAAGTACATACGCAAACACTTGAAAGAGTACTGAACGGTTATGATTGTAAAATATCGACACTGGCCAATTTATGCGCTTTTTTTGAATGTGACTTATCTGAATTAACAAAAGAATCAAATACTCAATAGGCTTGGTTCATTTGAAAATCAAATACAACAACATCCTTAACAGCAAAACGCAGGCGCTTGTCAATCCAGCTAACACCAGCTTATTAGCTGGCAGTGGGCTGTGTGGTGTTATTCATAAACATGCGGGTAAGGAGTTGGAGTTACACTGCAAAACACTTGGCAACATCAAGGGAGGTGAGGTGGCTATCACTCCCAGTTTTGGTTTGACGTCTTTCAATCACATTATACATGCAGCTGGCCCTCGATATATCAACGGCAAACATCATGAAGCAGAAAAGTTGACGATGGTGCATTTTAATATAGTAAAAACCTGTGTTGAGCATGACATTAAAAGTGTGGCTATCCCTGCTATATCAACAGGTGTATATCGTTATCCCGTGACAGAAGCTGCTCATATAGCCATTACTACCTTGAGTCAGTCTATAGAGCACCTAGATGCTGACCTACAAGTCGAGATAGTGTTGAATGATGAAAGGATGTATGCAGTCTATCAAAACGCTTTAACCGATGTTAACCAAGGCAAATAGATAGTGCTACATACCAAAAGAAAGACCTTAGAAACAAGTAATGGGTAATTTCACAAATCGATTCACTGTCCGGAAATGTATCTAAAGCCGAATTAGTGATTTAATAGACACTAATAGAACAAATCGCTAGCTAGGAACTAACTACATGTCTCTCATAGAAGGTTTCTACAGTATTCAGCATTTTGGGGGTGAGATACGCTAAAGTTTGTTCCTGGATGTCATCAGGAATACCAAACCTCGCCTCTGCAATGCCGCCTGCTATAGCGGCCTGAGTATCGGTATCTCCGCCAAGTGACACCGCTTTTCTAATGGCATCTTCGAACGTAGTAGCTTCTAGCGCACACACAATGGCATGAGGAACGGATTCTTCTGCTACTTCTGTGCGTTGGTAGTCCTCGATAACATCGCTAATAGCAAAATCTAAATCATAATATTCAGATAACGCTTCACGTATATCATCTGCGCGCATACCACGTCTTGCAAAATATACCGCTAAGGCAACTGCTCGTGCTGATTTCATACCATCTGGATGATTGTGGGTAATTTCAGTAAACCTGTCTGACATTTCAATTATCTGCGATACAGATTGTCCGACCCAACCAACTGCTGCGATACGCATTGCAGCGCCATTACCATAACTGCCATAAGGCTCAGGCTCTTTAGACGCTAACCAGCGAACAAACATCTTGCCCCAACCACCTGTAGACCAGAATTCGCGTCCCCAACTATGCAATGTATCTCTAGGTGATGCATCTTGTAAGATGGCATCCATAACAGCTAAAGAGCAAATCGTATCATCGGTAAACTTTGCTTTAGGATGAAATAAGGGCTCGAATGAATAGGGGAAACGTTTTTTAAATTCATATACTGAGCCGACAATATCGCCTGTGATAACACCAATCATGAGTTCACCCCCTGTTGTTAATTATTTTATAGGCTTCTTAAGTGGATACCTAATATCAGAATAACCGCTAGTTTATAAATAATGCATGGTATAAAGATTCAACTGTGTCAAATGATACAAACTCACCTTTATTTATTATTCGAATATTTGGTCGCTGGTGCTTAACTCCATCTTTGTTGCCTTTAGAATGCCTAGCGACTTTTAAGTTATCTAAATTATTTAGGGGTTTACCTGGTTCAGCACCGTAAAATAGGTAGTCCTCAAATCTCATTGTTTCTTGATTGAATTTCAACCATACAACGCAACCAGATGATTTTGTAGCAAGCTTAACATGGAGTTTTTGCTGTGTAGTAGTTGATGCAGTGAAGGAAGCTTTTAACTGAATATGGCGGACTATACCGTTAGCTTCTGCAATAATGTCATACCCTGCATTATCTACTTCTGGCTTTGCGACTTCTAAATCACAATCATATTTAAGCCAAGATAATTTCAATAATTCCCCAATGAACAGATGCTCTATTAACTTTTCACGATAGGAAGAATGATTGTTGTGATCAGAAGCCATAACTTACGTTTTCCAAAAACCTAATTAATATGCATTTTTTAAAGGATTCATAACAGAGACCATCAATTTTGCTTTCTCAACTCGCTGAATAATTTCCGTTTTTCGTATTTTTTCTCAATACTCTTGATAACAAAATTAGCATCAATCACACCAGGAGCATCTTTCTTATCTGTTAGCTGGATTGTATATGATGACAACGGAGATTCTGATACACCACCGAAACCTCCTGTTGTGTATGAGTACCCACTTGAGTAGGTATACGTACTTGATGGGACAAAATACGATTCTGTTTTTGATAGAGATTGTGTATCCATTACAAAGAAATGACTATAATTATTTTCTAAAGCCAAATCCGCAGCTCTCAACATCGCAAAATCAGCCGCAAGTTCTGCGCTGGTGTAACTATTGCCTTGGAAGTTCACTTTAAACATCGTTTCAGATAACTGAGTGTGAGAATAGCCACCATTACTACTTTTGGGCTGGTACTGAGTAGCCGCACATCCAGATATTGCTAAGAACACAAAACAAGTAATTAAAAATCGCATAATTTATTTTCCTTCACTTATCTAACAAACTAGCATTTACCTGTCATTCGGCAGCGTGGGATAATGCCACCATCATTGACAACTCGAACATTGGTTTTCACCTCAGTTTTTCCTGCTCTCGCAATCGCAACCTTTTGTTTAAAGTCTGCTATGTAAGTTAGAACATCTCGTTTGCCAAGATTAGTCGATTCTTCTAGCGTTAACAGGCGTTCATACGCCTCGTTTAGAGTGATCTTATCCATTAGCAAATCGTTAAATAAGCGCTTTTCAGCTATACGACGATCTTGAAACATCGTTTTAATTTCAAAACTCACTTTTTCTAAAATCTCTTTAGGTACGCTGCCAAACAGATTTACTAAGTATTTTTTCTGACGTTTTGGGGCAACGTTCATACATTCATTTAATAGGATTATTAAAGACTGAACGGCCATCTTTTCTTGTGTCGTTAATGTACGGCTTGGATAATCATATGCACCTGTGGCCACACTAAAAAGAGGAGGTAAAAAATCAAACGGTACATTTGCATAACGCTGTGATGACAAGGCATCAGTGCAAACTTGTAATGCATCCTGACCATATCGAGTGCTAGTGGGGATCATTAAAGAATAATCGTTGTAAGCAAGACCAGAAAAACTCGGTGTAGGCATACCTTTATCGCAAATCACTCCTTTTGCATCGACAAAGTTATCTGCAAGCAATTGCTGCTCATCGAACCAAAAATATCGACGCTTCATTGTATTCCATGTCGGATTTTCACAATAATATAGAACGGTCTTATCTTTGTGCTGATAGGTTTTAATAGGTTGGCCTAATGCAGCTATAACCTGATTAATATTACTAGACGGGGAAATTGCAGTTTTCGTTAATACGCTTATTTCTTTTTTGGAGGACGCACAACCTAGTGTAAAAACTAACAATGCAATTACAAGTATGGTTTTTAAATAATTCATTAACTGATTCCCAATTTAAATACTATGATAAAGTATCATATATAAACATGAATAAATCGCACTAGCCATGCGTGATTTTAAACTAGGGGAGATGTGTCCATATAGCTTAAGCATTAACACCTAGTTCCCCTACAGCCAACCATTAAGCCTTTGCTAATGTATTTGCTCAGTATATACAAAACTAACTGAATTTAGTGATAAGGTGTTACTTACAGGTTCCCTAGTTAAAATTTAATGCACTAACCTCAGATTACAGTAAAGGACCCACTGATACCATAAGACTTATTCTTAGTTCCCCTTCAGCCAACCATTAACCTTTGCCTCTATACTTGACTCGCCATACTAAAAACTTAATGCATTTAGTGACAGGGTATTACTTACTAGTTCTGTAAATTGGGTAAAACATCCCCCCTGGGTCATCACACGTAGAGCAAAAAAAAATGCTTTTAGTTGTTGGTGATAACAGCCTAGAGGAATTTTAACCTATGATTACCTATTCAGAATACGAGCAAACTGCCATCAAAGTGGCGTTAACAGCAATACAGCAAACTTTAGTGACCGATAATGTCTTGTCATCTGTCGTGCAAGTGGAGAACTACCTAAAGCTACATTTAGCCGATGAGCCTGATGAATGGTTCGGTGTGATGTTCTTAACCAGTCAGCACCGCCTTATACGCTTTGATAAGTTGTTTAGAGGCACTGTAAACGCTTCTTACGTCCATATTAGAGTCATTGCAAGAAAAGCCCTTGAGCTCAATGCTGCAGCCGTTATATTGGCGCACAATCATCCTAGTGGTATGTGCGAACCTAGTTCTGCTGACCAAGACATTACAGTTAGGATTAAAGATGCACTGAAGGTGTTTGACATTAACGTGCTAGATCATCTAATAGTAACAAAAGAAGATGTATGTTCTTTTGCAACTCGTGGACTGATGTAATAAATAGACCAAGCTTCGGCTTGGTTTTTTTTGATTGGTTACGTACTATCAAATTATCGATATACGCCATAGGCGCACACATAACTCATACAAAGGGATCTAGCGCACCGTTACGGTTTCTATGTCTAAGTACAGAAAAGTGCTAATTAACAACAATACTTTAAGTACACCACATGACCATTCAATGAATTAATACGTAAAAAAGGGGGGGTAAAGGGGGCAAATATGAAACATTTTCCTATAAAGTAAATAACTAAAACTTTATAAAATGTTTTAGAATTCACTCCCTAAAACCAACTAAAAACGGCTGGAGGCCTCTATTATATTGGTCTTCAGGGTAGGGAGTGGGAGCTTATAACCCCCACATTTAGCCCCTTAAAAGCCCCTGAATCATGGGGGGCTTATTGGCAGATTCAGCCTTTCTACCCAATATGACTGCGAATTACTGATTTTTTTACTACGTAGCACCATGTCATCCACGTTCAGATCCACAAACTGTTTAAATAACTTCCCAACATGTGAACTAGATTGTAGTTCTTCCCTGCGTTTAAACGCTAAAATAGCGTCAACTAAACTGGAATTACTAGAATGATCTCTCATGTATTCAAGTACTTTGTAAGCTTTGAACTTCTTATTATTGCCAAATTGTTGTTCAAGTGCGACTAATAACGCAAGTAATGTCTCCTTGTCGCTAGCATCACCTTGTTGTTTAGTGGATACATCCAGTACATCTAATAAACGTGTACCTACATAGTGCTTACCTAAGAATGCTATGGGTTGTCTTACTAACGTGTCCCATTCAGAAAATGACGTGAACGTCCCATCTTCTTTAGGTTGTCCGCAATGTTTCCAATGATTAATTAAGCTCAATACACTACTAATGATGTCATCTCGATGTGCCTTAGCTTGCTCGGCAGGGTCAAACTTAAAGCATCGTTTAGCTAGATCCTTCTCTTTGGGAACTAAACGACAGCGCAAAACCCGTCGTACCATGTCACCTGAAAAACGCAAATTGTTACCTGTCATCAAAAACAAGGTTTTGACAAAAATTTTCGACGTTTTGCTGTGCTGGAGGATACGGTCTTCATAGTATTCACTCGTTATCGCTGCGGCAAAAGAGGGTGAGTCAAATTCTCCAACAATGTTGTCAAACAAACAGACCTTCTCGCCTCTAAGAAGCAGTGCAAACAATCGTTTTCTGAACTCTTCATCGTAGTCAGCTCTTCCTGGAGCAAGAGCTGATGCAGTTTGTCCTGTTGCAATCATTGCGATGGTTTCAGCTAACAAGGTCTTGCCGCTTCCTTGCATAGGTGCATCAAAACCAAATACGGGACAAGTTGGCAATACCTGTCTAACAACTGCAGAAAATACGGCTGCAATAGCAACCGTGTAATCAGCATCACTTTCAAAAGCAAAACCACTAAATGGAGCACTTATTCTATCTAGGTGAAGCATGACTTCAGTATCTGACAGGCGCTTGTCCAACACATCAAATCGTTCATAGTCAAACTCTGCTATTAACTGCATATTCGGGTCGTAACCCTGTTTTGTCACCATGACTAGATTCGGTGCAATGATTGGATGGTCAACAATACCTTTAACAGGGTTCACCACTTTTTCAGCTGCAATTCTACAAATACCATCTACTAATTCATTAGATGGGTCACAATCAGTTTTACCGGTATGGTATTGAAAAATTGCTCCTAGCATATGCTTCATCTTAGGCCGGTCTATATTTGCAAGTTTATGAGATACTGGGCTGACTATAGAAGCCCCATAGGTAAAGACTTCCTTTCTTTTTGCTAACACCTCAATTGAGCGATTTACCGCATCATACAAGTTACCTTTTAACAGCATAGAGTACTGCACATTCATAAGCTTAAATGCCCTTCCTCCACGAGCAAAACTATAGATACAAGGCGTAGATTGATTTACGAAGAGTCGCGCAACGATACGCTTGTTATCATAATCAGGCTCCACTGGATCTAAGCACAACATATGGTGATACTCGAATTTGTTATTGAGAATATCTGCTACAGATACCATAGAGAAATCAGTACCATCCCAAACATGAATAGGCCAGAAGTAGGGCAGTGCTTTTTGTTCAACCGCTGTTTTAACCTCGTCCTCAATTTCAGTAAGGTTATCTTCAAAACGACTTACTTTTTCAGTAATAGCCGAAACATATTGATTAAATTTTTTATCAGCTTCTGGCTTTGCGACTGCCTTTAAAACAGTTTTTTTAGCGATAAGCTGACTATTCAAATCCGTATTTGTTGTCGGTAATACTTTTTTGGTATTAAGAGTTTGATGTTGTCCTTTTATTAAGGTTGGTATACCCCGTTGTTGTTCCAGTGGTGGTTTACAAAAAGCACCTGCTGCAAAATCTAGCCGTGAGGGCTGATATACACACATATCAAAGGGCACTCGCTCAAGCATTGCGCCTGAGACAGAGATTTTTATGTTGCCATCACCATTTAGCCATAATCGGTCTTCAATAACTTTTGCGGCTCGAGGAATATCGCTAGCATCATCTACCATTAGATATATGCGTTGTCCTTTAACATCTGACAAATGTTCACCTGTCTGACAGTTAACAATGTTTGATGAAGACGACGTCCACCATAGATGGTCAACATCTTTAATTTCAGGACAAACTGAATACAAGAGGTTAAGAACGTCTTGCTTTGTCAGTACTTCATCTTCTGGATCATAGTCAAACATCATTATTCCAGGTCCATTTGGCCATTCAAAATGTGCCGATGAACGCGTAATATAGTCAGTCTTTTGATGTGTTACTTTATATTCCTTGGTGGTTATTATTTTGGCATCTTTTACTCCATTTTTAGGAATACCATATAACAGTGCCTGATTAGGTGTCAGCTGTTGGAGTAAATCGGCAAATTCTTGCAAACTAGCGATAGATTTTACCGATGCATCGCCTTTAGCTAAATTAGCAGATGATATTTTTACCATTGTTCCGTTGCTATCAAGGCTAAGTTCCTTTGATAGTACTTTTGGATACACTGACGTTATCAACGTTAGTTCAGCTAATCGAAGTGCGTCACTACAAGGCATCTTAGATTTAAGTAAAGTGCTATGCGGCATGAGTCACCTCTAGTAGATCAGTGATATTCAAAATATACCTAAAGTGTGTATAAACTATAATTCCATTTATAATTTTAGGTGGTTGAAAGTATCCTCTGATAGGTACGTTCTTCTTTCTAAGCTTGTGAATAGTTGCTGACGGGTTAGTAAAACCCATCAGTTCCAGTTCCATAGTAGATGCACTATCGGTACGTAATAAAAACAAGAGAAGCGCTTCCTTTTGTGTTCTATGGCTGGTGTTAGACATTTTAGTCACTTTTTTTGGGTGAAATAATGATTTAGTTTGTTTCATATTTGAAAACCTCTTGAATAAAATTAATGTTTTGGTTAACGAGAAACTGAGCTATAATCAAATTGTCAGAAATGATGAGTCCGCTCTCGTTTTTCGGGGTGGGCTTATTTTTTTGTGATTTTATACACAGAATGAATAGCCCATATTGTGTTAATTTCAACATGCTTGCTCCTTATTCGCATTGATACAATCATCAATCCATTGGTCCACATCAGATTCAAGCCATCCAACGGCAGTACCTCCTTCGACAAGCTTAATGCTTTGAGGAAATTTACCTTCCTTAGCTAACGCATATATGTAGGACTTAGATAAGCCAGTTTTATTCGATACACACTTTGCGCGTAATATCCGGGTTTGCTTTGCAGTATTCATGCAAAAAACTCCTGGTAATAACCACAGCTAATTCTGTGATTGTGCAAATACTATAAAAGCAAATTAACAATGTCAGTTGTGTGGATGTGTGTATTTTGGGAGGTATTTGTTGAAGTTAGATGGGACTTGGGTGTTAGAGGACATATGTGGAAGAAAATCCACACATGTTAATTATTTTCTATGTCTTGCAGCTTTAGAAAATTGAATCTCAACTCTTTTATCTCGGAAGAACTCGTTACAGTTATGTAAAAATGTACTTCCTTGTTTTTTTTCAATTTCGCTGTAATAGTCTTTCTTCGTCATTGGGGGTTGAAATGAATTATAAACAGTTTGATGCTTACTATCGGGCAGATTTTTCTCAATCGCTACCTGCTCACAAAATTCCTTGAACAGCCTAAACCTCTTATTCTGTATTCGTTCTTTTTGGGGTTTAGCTTCAACAGTGGAACTTTTATTATCTTTAGTATTGGTGATTGGCTTAGTTCTATCTGTCGACGGATTGTCTAGCTGAAGGTCATTTCTATAGTATTCTGAAATTTCCGCTTTGGTGGCATACATGTTTTTTGTTGTAATAATGATATTTTCTGATGAAACATCAATTTTTTTCTGGCTTGCATCATCAATTATCTGATTAACTTTATAGGTATAGTCGGGATTAAACTTTCTTTTTCTATCGAATTTTATATATGGTTCCTCGTGTAATTCAATTAACGTAACTAGACAGTTATGCACAAGATTATTCTCGCTAAGATTGAGCCTTATAGGCATGTTATCTTCATTAATTTTTTCGATAAGCTGGGTTTCACGTTTTTTCTGTAGATCAAAACCTAGATACTCAAATACCTGAGCCATATTGAGTTTTAAAGGTAATACCGATGTTCGGTATGTAAAGTGTGTTTCTATTGGGTATTCATCCATAGAGCATTTTCCTTTAATTAAAGTCTACATCATCTATGCCTTAATGGTGTCTAGATGGTCAGCCCAAGCTTGCATCATTGCAATACGTTTGTCCATCCATTGTGCTTTGTTATATGTAGCCCTTATGCGATCTTTGTTTGTATGTGCAAGTTGTAATTCAATTATATCCGCTTCATATCCTAACTCATTGAGCATAGTACTAGCTGTATGTCTAAAGCCATGTGATGTCATGTAACCAGTGCCGAATGGTTTATTGGTAGAAGGGTTGATTAATCGCTTCAATGCACTCGTAGTTGTGTTTTCACTGAGTGGTGTATCTTTGCCTCGACTACTAATAAAGACATAAGTTTTATGTCCCGTGATTTGCTGCATTCTTTTTAGAATGGTAACCGCTTGTTTTGCTAGCGGTACAGTCAATGGCTTGTTGTTTTTTAATTCTGCTGCAGGCAGTTTTATAAGGTTATTGTCAAAATCAACATACTCCCATTTTAAGAAACGGATATTATAAGGTCGAAGAAAAACTAGTGGCATCAATTTCAACGCTTGCGTGACAGCAATATTTTGTCGTTTGGATGGGGAGTCAATTTGATTGAGTAAAACTTTTAATTCTGCAGTGGATGTTATATGCCCAAAGTTATTGTCGATACGTCTATCTGGTTTGGGTAGTAATTCAGCTAAACCTTGTGCGGGGTTAGTTTTAATGATGCCTAATATCAATACCTCATTTAATACACGACGCACGACATTGGCCAGTCTAATAGCTGTTTCTTTTGCCCCTCGGTCACTTATTTTTTGTAAAATAGTTAACAAATCTGCAGTGGTGAATTGGTCTAAATTCTTTTTATCTAGGTAAGGTATAAGATTTTTGTCAATACGTTGCTTTAGATCTTTTAGCGTTGATTCTGCTAAAACTTGTTTTTCTAACCAATTGTTCATGTAGTAGCTAAAACGTTTGGTGGTTAGCTCGTCTTTTACTTTACGCTCGGCTTTTATTTGTTTGGGGTTGACCCCTTGAGCAACTAATTCTCGAGCTTTACGATGCTCATCTCGAGCTAGCTTAAGACTAATATCTGGATACTTACCAATTGTGTAACTACCTCTAGTACCATCAAGTCTAAAGTCATATTTCCAAGTTTTATAGCCACTAGGTTTTATCAGCAAGTACAAACCACCACTATCAGACATTTTATAAGGTTTATCTTTGGGTTTTGCGTTTTTAATTGCAGTATCAGTAGTAGGCATATCTTCACCAGGGCTAGGTTAATAAAAGACCGTCAAAAAGACCGTCAAATTTTATGGCTAGTATAATACGTATTAGAACAGTATGGAAACAAACCTTTATAAAATAGGGGCTTAATGTATTTTAATGGGCTGTATAATACATATGATATCAGTGTGTGGCGTTCTCACGCTCCGCCAAATTCATGAAAAAGCCCGCTTTTATAGCGGGCTTTTTTGTTTCTAGATACTGTGTTTACTGACTTGTAGAGATTTTCGTTTTACGTCTCTAAAAACCGGTTCTTGTAAATTTTACTGTT
>Ga0209136_1000362_pt1 | contig 32888 bp, 30 predicted proteins | sample SaaInl0LU_22_DNA_FD_184640 | JGI IMG/M metagenome (GOLD analysis project Ga0209136, IMG submission 184640) | Marine microbial communities from expanding oxygen minimum zones in the Saanich Inlet - ESP_90LU_22_DNA (SPAdes) (version 2) | ecosystem: Environmental > Aquatic > Marine > Intertidal... | reverse complement strand
TTTTACTTATGCCCCTGTTCCAAATTTCTCTGGAGAGGTTAATTTTACTTATGAAGTATCAGATGGAGAAAATTCAGCTAATGCTTCTGTGACAATAAAAATTAATGATAACTCGTCTCTTGGAGTAGATGATCAAAATCTTAAAAACATTTCTATTTATCCAAACCCTGTAGATGATAAACTATTTATTCAAGGTTTATTAGATGTATCTGAAGTATCTATTTATGATGTATTAGGAAAATTAGTATTGTCAAATACAAAATCAAGCGAAATAGAGGTGTCTAATCTTAAAAAAGGTATCTATACCATAAAGATTGTAAACGAACAAAAAGAAACTATTCAAAAGTTTATCAAGAACTAAACTCTTTCTTAAAATATATTAAGAACCCATTCAGAAATGTTTGGGTTTTTTTTGTTTCTGTTTTTATTAAATAAAATTATGTATATTTGAAAACGTTACAAGTATGTAATGTTTATATAAATGGAAATAAAAAGAAATTATTTAGCAGATACAGATTGGTTTGATATACAGTTTATAGGTGGGTTTTTATATGAAAATCATAGTGTTAAAGAGTTTTTAAATGAACCAAAATACAAGATAGGAGATGAAGCAATATCCTCTCGAGTATTGAAGCATTGGCACGATACAGAGATTTTAAAAGATAATAGACCAAAAGGTAAAGGTTGGCGTAAATTTAGTTTTACAGAGGTTGTATGGATTAGTATTGTATCGCAACTTCGAAAGTTTGGATTGGATTTAAAAAAGATTAAAAAAGTTAAAGAGTATTTGGATACTTTTAATTCAAAAGAAAATCAATCACAATGCCCTTTATTAGACTTTTATATTGCGCATTGTATGACTTCAACGATGCCTATTAAATTATTAGTTTTTGATACAGGAGAAACATTAATTGGTAGACAGGTTGCAATTGATTTAGCAGTACAATATGGCTTTATACAAGATGATTATATATCTATAGACATAGCAAAATTAATTAATAAGAGATTTAAGGGAAACAAAATTGAAACTGATTACTCCAATTACTCATTGAGTACTATTGAAAAAGAAGTACAACAAGGAATATACTATGATGATGTGAAGTCAATGACAATTAATGTTAATGGTAATAAAGATATTCTTTTAACAAAAGAGCATATCAGGTATAGTCAGGATGAAATCAGTAATTTATTAAGAAAAATAGGAAATTATTACGAACAATCTACATTGGTAAAAGGTTATAGGAGAAACTATAAAATAATAGAGAAAAAGAAATTAAAAAAATAAGGGACGCCCCCAATTCAAGGCAGTATAAGTTTTGTGTTTATAAATGGAAAGACCAACTTGAACACGCATTAATTTTTAAATGTTATCCATAGAAAAATGTAACAAAGTATTAAACAAAAAAGAAAAAAAGTACAGTACCGAACAAGCAAAAGTCATAAGAGATTACCTCTATCAAATGGCTATAGTTATTGATGAATTAAAATCTAAAAACAATGAATAATCTACAGGGAAAAAAGCCATTCTTTATAGAAGGGTAAGTACTACAGACCAAAAAGAATTTGGGAATAGTTTAAACGCCCAACAAAGCAGTTTAAGAGACTTTTGTAAAAAGAACTCAATGAATATTGTCAAGGAGTTTCAAGAGGATTATTCGGCAAAGAATTTCAACAGACCTGAATGGAAAAGATTGAACGTTTTTGCAAAAAAGAATAAGAAAGATATTGATTATTTACTTGTGGTTGATTGGGATAGGTTTTCGAGAAATGTATATGAAGCATTAGGAGTAATCGAAGATTTTAAGAATATTGGAATAGAGGTTAATTGTATTGGTAAATGGATAAACTATAATGACCCTGCTCAAACAATGATGCAATTGATGTATTTAGGGATGCCTGAAGTTGATAATAAGATACGAAGTCAAAAAGTGCAAATGGGAATGCGACAAGGTCTTAAAGAGGGGCGTTATAACGTAAAACCACCGATTGGTTATATGCCCGGAAAAGACGAGTTAGGTAAAACATTAATACAGTTAGATACTGTTAAGGCACCTTTGATAGAAGAGTTATTTTCTACTTTTTCATTGGGTATATATTCTCAAAACGAAATTCTCAAAATGTCAAAATTTAGAAAATTAAAACTATCTAAAAGTACTTTAAGCAGGATTTTAAGGAATACTCTTTATGTTGGCGATATTAAAGTTCCTGAAAAAAACAATGAACCTGAACAGATTGTAAAAGGTCTTCATAAGCCAATAGTTTCAAGAGAGGTCTTTAATAAAGTACAATATTTATTAGCTTCGAGAAATAGAAATACAAATAAGCAAAAAAAAATGAGGGATGATATGTACTTGCGAGGTCATCTTAAATGCGTTAAATGTGGAGGTAACCTAACAGGGAGTGCATCAACAAGTAAGACAGGTAAAAAACATTATTATTACCATTGTAACAGAGCAAAGGGTTGTAAAGAGAGTTTCAAAGTAAAAGATGCGCATAATGAATTAATCGCTTTATTTTGTGACTTAAAACCACCTGTTGAGGTTTGTGAATTATTTGAATTAGTATTAGAGGATTATTATAAGACTTCAAAGCAAACTCAATACAACGATATAAAAAGAGTAAAATCTGAAATTGAAGGGTTAGAAGTTAAAAAAGATAAGTTGTTGGACAAGTTATTAGATGAGGTTATATCAAACGATTTGTTCAAAAAGCACACTACAAATATTGATAAAGAATTGATTGAAAAAAGAAATGAATTATCAAGCCTAAACGATTACCAAAAGGATTTGAGTGAGTATATAAATTATGGTTTGAAATTGATGCAAAATTTAGAAACACTATTTGAACAAGGTAATGTAAATATTAAGGATAAGTTGATGAGTTCGATATTTGAAGAAAAAATAGAATTTGATGGACAAAAGTATCGAACCCCAAAGTTTAAAGAAGGGTTTGGTTTTATCTATCAGAAAATAAAGGAGTTACAAGTATTGGAAAAAGAAAAAGGAGACAAACTTTCGAAGGTCTCCCATTTAGTACGAGCGGAGAGACTCGAACTCTCACACCTTTCGGCACTAGATCCTAAGTCTAGCGTGTCTACCAATTCCACCACGCTCGCATTTTGGTTTGCAAATATAAACAATAAGCAGAAACTACAAAGCGGTTCATTATTATTTTTCTACTTTTGAAAAGGATTTTAAAAAGAAATTATGAAGGATATCAACAACTATATAGAAACACATAAAGAACGATTTTTAGTCGAATTAATTTCCTTATTAAAAATCCCTTCTGTAAGTGCTGACAAAACCTATAAAAAAGAGGTTTTACTAACTGCTGATTTTGTTATGGAGCAGCTAAAAAAAGCAGGATGTGATGATGTTGAATTGTGTGAAACCCCTGGCTATCCAATCATTTACGGAGAAAAAAAAATTGATAAAAATTTACCTACAGTTTTGGTTTATGGTCATTATGATGTACAGCCCCCTGATCCGATAGAATTATGGCACTCACCGCCATTTGAACCTGTGATTAAAAACACCGAAATACATCCAGAAGGAGCAATTTTTGCACGTGGTGCTTGCGACGATAAAGGACAAATGTATATGCATGTAAAAGCATTAGAATACATGGTTAATACAGGTAATTTGCCTTGTAACGTAAAATTTATGATTGAAGGTGAAGAGGAGGTTGGCTCTGAAAGTTTATCTTGGTTTGTTCCAAGAAATATAGAAAAGTTAAAGAATGATGTAATTTTAATTTCAGATACTGGCATGATTGCAAATAACATTCCCTCTATTACCACTGGGCTCAGAGGGTTAAGTTATGTAGAAGTTGAAGTTACTGGACCTAATAGAGATTTGCATTCTGGTTTATATGGAGGTGCAGTAGCAAATCCAATAACTATATTAAGTAAAATGATTGCTTCTTTACATGATGAAAATAATCGCATTACTATTCCTGGATTTTATGATCATGTAGAAGAATTATCTTTGGAAGAAAGGGCTGAAATGGCGAAAGCGCCTTTCAATATAGAAGAATATAAAGATGCCATTAAAATTGGTGATGTCTATGGTGAGAAAGACTATACCACCAACGAGAGAAATGCAATAAGACCTACCTTAGATGTAAATGGTATTTGGGGAGGCTATACTGGAGAAGGTGCTAAAACAGTAATAGCATCTAAAGCGTATGCAAAAATTTCTATGCGATTAGTACCTAACCAAGATTGGAAAAGAATTACTCAATTATTTGTAGATCATTTCAAGAAAATTGCCCCCAAAGCAGTTACTGTAAAAGTAAATCCACATCATGGAGGTCAAGGCTATGTAACTCCAACAAATACTATCGCATACCAAGCAGCTAGCAAAGCCTATCAAACTACATTTAGCAAAACTCCAATTCCACAAAGAAGTGGAGGTAGCATTCCTATTGTTGCTCTTTTTGAAGAACATCTAAAAAGTAAAACCATATTAATGGGTTTTGGGCTAAATTCTGATGCTATACACTCTCCGAATGAACACTTTGGAATCTGGAATTATCTAAAAGGGATTGAAACCATCCCATACTTTTATAAGTATTTTACAGAATTAAAGTAAAAATATCACTAGTTTTACGGTACTGTAAATCAAAAAAATGAAAAGAGGAAAAATTAAATTAGCAGCGGTACTACTTTTATGCAGTGCACTTCAGATCAACGCATAGTATAAAAAAGAAAAGTTTGATCATTGGGCTATAGACGTAGGCCTGGGTATTCATAAAATTGGAGTAAATTTAAGTGATAGATATAACCCTGCGTTATTTGGACAAGGAAACTTAGGGGTAAGATACATGTTTAACAATCGTTTTGGGGTTCGTTTGGATTTAGGGTACAGCAGTTTTAAAGATGAAACTTCTTTTCCATTTAAATCCAATTACTACAGAGCATCTATAGAGGGTATTGTTAATGTTGGAGATGTTTTACGTTTCAAAGACTGGACCAATCGTTTTAATCTATTAATGCACGGTGGTATTGGATCTGCCTCTCTAAATATCACTGAACCTGAAGACAATGGAGGAGATCAAATTATTGCTTTAAATTTTGGTATTACACCCCAATACAAAATAAGTAATAGCATGTCTTTATTTTTAGATTTTTCTTCAATTGTACATTTTAACCAAGAAGATAATTTTGATGGCGGACCAAACCTAAGTCCGAGAGAGTCTAATATAAGTTTATTTAATACCTCTTTAGGCCTTAGTTTTTCTTTAGGAAAACATAGACAACTTGCAGACTCTTATCTAAACGAAGAAAAAGAAAACTACATCGCGTTAGAAGAAATAAATAAAAGATTAGCAGCTGCTGAAAAAGAAATAGAAACTTTAAAAAATAAAGAAATTTCAAGTACTCCTAATCAGGAATTAATTATTACAGAATTAGACGAAAGGTATGTAAGAAAAGAAGAAAAAGTAACCCCTACGAATAACGCAAATACAGCACTCTTAAAAAAACTTCTAAACGGAGGATATATTAATGTTTATTTTGATGTTAATAAAACTCGAATTCAAGATGGATCTCTAAATACAATAAATACACTTAGACAATTTATGTTAGACAATCCAATACTTAATGCCGAATTAATTGGTTATACCGATGAAACTGGTACAGAAAAAAGAAATATTGTTTTGTCTCAAAATAGAGCTAAACGTGTTTTTGATGTTTTAGTGGCTGCAGGCATAAGTCCTGCTAGGATTAGTTATTTTGGTGGAAGAGAAGATAAAAGTGTTTCTGAAGGTGCTAGACAATTGGCAAGAAAAGTTACTTTTACAATTAGATAAATTAAGAATAAAATCTTGTTTACATCTTAAAAGTTATTTTTTTAAGATGTACGCTTTTTTTATATAATCTACTTTAGGGTATTCTGCTTTTAAAAATTCATTTCCATACTTTGCAATTGCTCCCTGTTTACGACCTAAAGTTTCACCATAACCGTTGTAAAATTTTAATACATTTTCTTGTCCATTACTAACTTTGGCTACTACTGGAAAACCAGTAACTCCAGAATATGATAATTGATCTAACCTTAGGTTATCTTTTAAATTGATAAAAATTTGATTCGATCTTGAAGCAACTCCTCCTCTAGCAAAAGCTATGGTCATTACCTCGTTTTTCTGTAAAACAGGCTCATCTACAATACCTCTTTCCGCCCAAGATTTATTGATTAAAGTATCCTTATGAATTCCAAATTGAGCTACAAAATTTGGCACCACTCTAAAAATAGAGACGTCCTCATAATAATTTGTTATAATTAATTGATATAATCTATCTACACCTGCTGGAGACCATTCTCTAACAGCTTCAATTTCAAAATTACCTTGGGTAGTTTCAAAACGCGCCTTAAATGTTGCAGGTGCTTCTTTCTCTAACCATTTTTCTTTAAATTTTTTAGATGCACAGTTACTTAATAAAACAAGTAAAATAATAGCTATTCCTTTTCTCATCATTACAAATTTAAAATGAAGGCATTCATCGTTCCTTAATACAATTTAAGTAACAAAGAAGCTTTAAAACAAAAAAAGCGTCCCTTTTAAGGGAAGCTTTCCATTGGTTAACAAAACCAAGACACTTTTACGAAAATGCCAAAACAACACAACTTTATCACTCTAACAAAAAGTGATGAGCAAATATAGTTAGATTTTAGAAATCATAAAATAAATATCTTTTTTTTTAGTATTTTCTGAATGTACTATTAATTGATAGATTGTATCTTTGCACTCATTATTAAACACTAGAAATTTACAAAGCAAATGCAATTATCAGAACAAGAAGTTGTACGTAGAGAAAAGCTCGCAAAATTAAGAGAGATAGGTATAAATCCTTACCCAGCAGATTTATTTCCAATAGATTCTAATTCTAAAGAGATAAAAAGTGACTTTGCAGAAAACAAAAAAGTTGTTATTGCTGGTAGATTAATGTCAAGAAGAATACAAGGTAAAGCTTCTTTTGCAGAGCTTCAAGATGGAGAAGGTAGAATACAAGTATATTTTAATCGAGATGAAATCTGCACAAGCGAAGACAAAACCTTATACAATGATGTCTATAAAAAATTACTAGATATTGGTGATTTTATTGGGATTGAAGGAACGTTGTTTACCACTAAAGTGGGTGAAAAAACAGTTATGGTTAACGATTTCAAATTGTTATCTAAAGCCCTAAAACCTTTACCATTACCAAAGGTTGATGCTGAGGGAAATACCTATGATGCGTTTAATGATCCTGAAATGCGTTACAGGCAACGTTATGCAGATTTAGTAGTAAACCCTAATGTAAAAGAGGTATTTATTAAAAGGACTAAATTGTTTAATGCAATGCGTTCTTTCTTTAATGATGCTGGTTATTTTGAAGTAGAAACGCCAGTTTTACAACCGATTCCTGGAGGTGCAGCTGCTAGACCTTTTATTACACATCACAATTCGTTAGACATTCCATTATACATGAGAATTGCAAATGAATTGTATTTAAAACGTTTAATTGTAGGTGGTTTTGATGGGGTGTATGAGTTTTCTAAAAACTTTAGAAATGAAGGAATGGACAGAACGCACAATCCTGAATTTACAGCTATGGAAATCTATGTTTCTTACAAAGATTACAATTGGATGATGGATTTCTGTGAACAATTATTAGAGCATTGTGCTATTGCAGTAAACGGAACATCTAAAGCAACCTTTGGTGAGCATGAGATTGATTTTAAAGCACCTTATGCAAGAGTAGCTATGGCAGACGCTATCAAACATTTTACAGGTTTTGATATTACTGATAAGACTGAAGATGAAATTAGAGAGGCAGCTAAAGGGATGAATATTGAGGTTGATGAAACCATGGGTAAAGGAAAGTTAATCGATGAGATTTTTGGTGAAAAATGTGAAGGAAACTATATTCAGCCTACATTTATTACAGATTATCCAAAAGAAATGTCTCCACTTTGTAAAGAACATAGAGATAATCCAGAGTTAACAGAACGTTTTGAGTTAATGGTTTGTGGTAAAGAAATTGCAAATGCATATTCTGAGTTGAATGATCCAATTGACCAACGTGAACGTTTTGAATATCAATTAAAATTAGCTGCTAAAGGAGATGATGAAGCTACAGAGTTTATAGATCATGATTTCTTAAGAGCGTTAGAATATGGTATGCCACCAACTTCTGGAATGGGAATTGGAATGGACAGACTAATCATGTTTTTAACCAACAATCAATCGATTCAAGAAGTGTTATTTTTTCCTCAAATGAGGCCAGAAAAGAAAGCACCTTCTGTAGCATTAAACGATGAAGAAAAAGCTGTTTTATCCATCATTACCAAAGCAGAAAAAATAGAATTAGTTGCTCTCAAAACACAATCTGGTTTATCTAATAAAAAATGGGATAAAACGATTAAAGGTTTAACTAAAAAAGAAGTTGCCAAAGTATCTAAAACAGATGAAGGTTTATTTGTGGAGGTATTGTAAAATTTTACTGTTATTAACTAATCATCTACTTATAATTTATAAGTAGATGTTTATAAAAACAAATATTTACATTTTTATTTTAGGTTAATTGCAAAGATTTGTGCTTAAAAAAACTTGAAAATTACCTATTTCTTATTAGGATAATTTTCTTCTTTTTGCTTTCGATTTGAGTAAATAATATTCAAAATAGTTAAGGCCATATAAATAGCAAATATTACAGCTCCTACAATAAAAAAACCTATACTCATGTTGTTCTTCTTTGTCTAATTGCTATCGCGAATAATAATATTGTACCTGGCCAGTGAGCCGAATATTGAGCTTCAGCGGTCATTCCAAAAATCCCAAGTGATACCGAATATAAAAGACATATAAAGGCTAAAATAATTGGATACCATTTTAAAATAAAATTTTTCATAAAATATAATTTATATAAATATACGAAATATAAAGGACAACCTTTTACTTTATAATTTTAAGAAATAATTAAGTATTTTTATTTTTAGGCGTATTACAAATAAGTAAAATTTAAAAAATAAAAGAATTACCCTTTAAATTTCATTCCTAAATGCACAACTTTTTTGGTGTCAAAGAAAGGCTCTTCAAAATAATCAGGTAAATTATAAATAGTTGCAGAAGTATATTTTTGTAGTTCTTCCGTCAAATCCCCTCCTTTTAAATAAAGAATTCCATTTTTTAAATCGTGGTTCTGTTTTTTTGCAACCTTCCCTTTTGTCCATCGTACAAAAGTTTCCATTTGGGCTACTGCTCTACTTACAATAAAATCATAAGTATCTTTTACATCTTCTACTCTACCATGGGTAGTTGTTACATTTTCTAATTCTAAACCAGCTACAACCTCATTTACTACTTTTATTTTTTTACCAATAGAGTCTACTAAATGAAAGTGAGTTTCTGGAAATAAGATTGCTAAAGGAATACCTGGAAAGCCTCCTCCTGTTCCAACATCCATAACTTTAGCCCCTGATTTAAATGACATTACCTTTGCAATCCCTAAAGAATGTAACACATGTCTTAAATACAGCTCATCAATATCTTTTCTAGATACAACGTTAATTTTTAGGTTCCAATCCTTATACAGGTCTTGTAACTTAGAAAATTGATCTACTTGTTTTTCTGTTAAATTAGTAAAATACTTTAGTAGTATGTCCATTAAAAAAAGTTTGAATTGCAAAAATAGTTATTTGCTTCTAACAATTATCAATAATATATATCGTTTATCATAGTAATTACTTAAAATTACATATTTTTACAATATATAATTCAACGATGAATACCATAACATTTTCTAGAGTACAAAAAGCAAAATTTTTTAGAACTTTAAACAAGCGAGTAAATACCTATTTTAAAGAAAATAATATAAATAGAACTGGAAACTGGAAACTATATTCTAAAGCTATTGTAATGTTTTCTTTATTTTTAGTCCCTTTTATATTAGTACTAACCTTACCTATGCCTCAATGGGCAATGGCTTTACTTATGGTACTTACTGGTGTTGGTATGGCTGGAGTTGGTATGAATGTTATGCACGATGCCAACCATGAATCTTTTTCTAAAAGAAAATGGGTAAACAAATTAATGGGAAGTAGCATTTATATTCTTGCCGGAAATGTATACAATTGGAAAGTACAGCACAATGTCTTACACCATACATTTACCAATGTAAAAGACCATGATGAAGATATCGATGCTGGTAGAATTATTCGTTTCTCTTTACATTCTAAATGGTTAAAAATCCATAAAGTACAAAAGTATTATTCAATATTTTTATATGGTTTACTAACCATAAACTGGGCCATTACTACAGATGTAAAACAGATGCATAGATACTTAAAAAGAAAATTATCTTATGGTAAGTTTCCCAACCCAAAAACCGAATGGACAAAATTGGTAATTTCTAAACTTGCTTATTATGCTCTTTGGATTTTATTACCAATGCTAGTTCTAAATGTTGTTTGGTGGAAAGTGCTTTTAGGATTTTTTGTAATGCACTATACAGCAGGTATGATTTTAAGCTTAGTTTTTCAATTGGCACATATTGTACCAAACACAGAAATGCCCATACCAGATAAAAATGGAAATTTAGAACATACTTGGGCAGTCCATCAATTATACACCACAAGTAACTTTGCACCAAGCAATTGGCTTGTGAATTTTTATACTGGTGGTCTAAATCATCAAGTTGAACATCATATTTTTCCACATATCTCTCATGTGCACTATGGAAAATTAGCTAAAATTGTAAAAGAAACTGCTGCAGAGTTTAACTTGCCATATAATGAGTATGCAACTACTAGAAAAGCACTTATTGAGCATTTTAAGCACTTAGGCGTTTTAGGACAAAAACCAGAATTAGTAGCATAACAAATTTTTTAAAAATGTCACACCCATTATCAGATAGAATTAACAGTTTACCTGTTTCTGCAACTTTAGCAATGGCAGCTAAAGCCAGAGAATTAAAAAGTCAAGGAAAAGATATTATTGGTTTAAGTTTAGGAGAGCCAGACTTTAATACACCCGATTTTATTAAAGATGCAGCTATAAATGCTATTCATGAAAACTACAATTCTTACTCTCCTGTAGATGGTTATTTAGAATTAAAAGAAGCAATTTGTGTAAAATTTAAAAGAGACAATAATTTAACGTATTCATCAAATCAAATTGTGGTTTCTACAGGTGCGAAACAATCAATTGCAAATGTGGCACAGGTTCTTTTAAACAAAGGTGACGAGGTTTTATTACCCGCTCCTTATTGGGTTAGTTATTCTGCAATTGCTACATTAAGTGAAGCCACATTTGTAGAAATACCTTCTTCTATAGATACAGACTTTAAGATTACTCCTGCACAACTAGAAGCAGCAATTACGCCTAAAACAAAAATGATTTTCTTTAACTCCCCTAATAATCCAAGTGGAACTATTTATAGTGAAGCTGAATATAGAGCATTAGCAAAAGTTTTAGAGAAGCATCCTCAAATATTTATTTTATCTGATGAAATTTATGAACATGTAAACTATGAAACAAGACCATTTAGTTTTGCGGCTATAGAAAATATGTTTGAAAGAACGATAACCGTTAATGGTCTAGCAAAAGCATTTGCTATGACTGGATGGAGAGTAGGTTATATAGGAGCTCCAGAATGGATTGCTAAAGCGTGTACAAAAATGCAAGGACAAGTTACTTCTGGAACTAACTGTATTGCACAAAGAGCCGCTATTACTGCTGTTTTAGCTCCCGTAGAAAAAATACAATATATGGTAGATGAGTTTAAAACTCGAAGAGATATTGTTATTAAATTACTTAGAGAAATAGAAGGTTTTAAAGTAAATGTACCAGAAGGTGCTTTTTACGTATTTCCAGATATTTCTGCATTTTTTGGAAAGACACTAAAAGGTTCAAAAATTGAAAATGCGAATGATTTTTCTTTATATATTTTAGAACATGCAAATGTAGCTACAGTTACTGGAGACGCTTTTGGTGCTCCAAATTGCATTAGAATATCTTATGCTGCTTCAGAAATCCAGATTCGTGAGGCTATAAAAAGAATTAAAGAAGCACTTGGTTAAACCCATACAACTAAAATTATAAAAAACCTCATAACGTTATTGTTATGAGGTTTTTTTATGAAATAACCATCAACATTTAGTTGATGGTTATCGTTTAACAGGGTTACTAAAAGCTAATATAAAATCAACTTTTTACTGTTATACGTTTTAAAATTGTTTGAAATTTTTATAAAATACAGACCTGAAGTTAATCCGTTTCTATTAATTGTGAATGTATTATTTCCAATAGTAGTGGTTACAATTAGTTTTTTTACTAAAATACCAGCTGTATTGTATATTTCTATATCTGTTTCGGTATTTACTTCTGAATAAAAACGAATTTCAGAATTTGTCTTCATTGGATTAGGGAATAAAAGGGTTGCATTTTCCTCTAAAACTTCATCACTAGTGCTAAGCGTACTCTTTGTAAATTCTATATCACTGATGTACATTGATTTTTGTACTTCTTCCTCGCCATCTGAAGCCATTGTAAATACAATATTTACAGCATCTTTTAAATCAATACCTTGATGTGAATTTGATATAAAATGCGCTAAAGGTATCGCAAAATGGGTTTTATCTTCACTTAAAGTTATTACAGATTTAAATTGATTTTCCCAAGTAGTAATTCCTTTTTTAATTATCGTAATTTCTAAGTCTCCTGTACCTCTTGCGTCCAATTCTAACACATCAAAGTTTGATAAGTTTACAGCTTTAAAACGCGGGGTAAAAGCTCTATAAGCTGCTACATAGGTACTTGTAGTTGCCTCTAAAGAAATATTTCTTTCTACGCTGTATCCGTCTCCTGAATAACTTTGATCATTTTGGGTAATCTTAAATTCATTTACCGTAGTTTGATCAGACGAGTCGTCTACACCCCAAGGTCCGTCAGACATAAAAAGGTCGTCTGGTGTTTCATTCAAATTGTTTTCTATTCTAAATCCGATATCAAAAATATTTCCTGTATTTATAATAATTGGATTTAAATAATTTCCATTTAATGCAATTGTTTCATTCGAGTAGTTAGTCGTCGATGATTCTGTTCTTTTAAAACCAGCTGAATACGTTATGGAAGAACTTTTATTTCCATTTACAATCTCTACAGCTAAACTACCATTTCTATAGCTCCCTTTTTTTACAAAAACAGGAGGTGGTGCTGCATTAGTGTATGATGAAATATTTTTCTGAGCTTCGAATAAATCTAAAGCTTCCTCTGCTAACACAATTAAATCATCTATTTGGTTGGTCCAAATTTGGAAATTATAATAGGTCTGATTTTCTTGATACTGATCAATGTTCCAATAACTTTCTATTTCAAAATTTTGGGTATCTTCTGAAAGTTTACCTGAAAAACTCAAAACAAATTCTTTAGAACCGTCTGTATTTTTAATAATTGATTTTATAAAAGTTTGGCCTTTAATTTCTATGGTAGAAACTGACAATAATTCTGCGCCAAGTAAACGATCACAGATATATTTTGTATGCTCATAGACACCATTTTCGGTTTTTGTTGCTAAAATAACAGCTATAGTCTCTGTATCTCTAATATAATCTACAGAAAATAATTCTGTTGCGTTTGTAAGCGCTAATAAATCTGTTGGTGATCATTCTACTGTATGCGTTTCTGGCAACACGTCTACAGGAATAAGATCTATAAGACTAAACCCTGAAGTTTTTGAAGATTTCTGCTTGTAAAATGCAGATTTTATAATCTTTTTTGCTGTAAATTTATCGAACTTATAATTGTTTTTTGTTCTTAAATAGTTTCTCTTATTTATTAAAGTAGATAACCTATCGTTACTTTCTAAACCTCCATCATTTCCAGTAGATACGCTAGGATTAATAACAGGACACTCAGAAACACCAGAACAAGAAGGGTCATCACAATCTGTTAAACCATCATCATCTAAACCATTTAAACAATCTTCTTGTGGCACAGGAGCAGTAGGACATCTAGCTCCATCATTTAAACTACTAGAAGGTCCAAAAGCAAAAAGATTAGAATCCATAATAGAACCTACTTCTAAGTTTTGAACATCTTGTATTACGTATACTGTTCCTGTTTGATTTGCAGACACATAAAACCTACCTTCTACATCAAAATAAACAGCTCCATAGGTGTAGCTTAAACCATCTAAAGTAGGAACAACTCCTAAATTTAGAGCCTCTCCTGTTTCTGGATCTATACGATATAGTTTATTTGTTTTTTTCTCTACAGTATAAAGTAAACCATCTACTGCGTTAAAAGCCCAATCGTGAATGTTTATGTTTGAAGATAATGTAAATGTAGAAATAAATTTTCCGTAGGTATCAGAATTTGGATTTAAATTTACTCTATACCCTTTACTCCTCCTGGTTTTAAATAATAAACCCCAGTAGCACTTACATCACCTACATATCGATTAGCAGTGGGCAACTCTGGTATATAAAAAATTTCTGTTTCAAAATTTTTCCCAATTTTTACAATAGATTTAGAAGGTGTACTTAATGACCCCCAAATAAAACCATCTGCAGGATTATACCCTACAGCATTTACATTCCCTGGCGTAACGTCTTTTTTAACCAAATAAGAATTTCCTGATGCCAAATCTAATGCATACACATCATTTTCTTGAAAAAGGTAAGCATTGTAATCACAATTAAAAGGCATTTGCTCTTGTGCAAGCGTAAACCCTACTAAAAAGAGCGTTATAAATACTGTGCAATAGTAATAAGGTATCGTATTCTTCATTATTTTATAAATTTATCACAAATGTAAAATTCATAAATGTAGAAGAAGTTCGAACCTAGATTTAAAACAGATAAGTATCGATGAACTGTATTTTGGTTTAGTTTAGCAGCACTTTACTTAAAGCAAAAAAAATCACACCGCTACAAGGTGTGATTTTTTATACAAAATTGATACAACTATTTTAATCTACGTTATCGTGTAAAAAAGAATTATTAGATGAAAAATCGATGTCATCGGTATCTTTTTTTAGTGCCGTTTTAACGTTACTAATTGTTGCATTTTTATCTAAGTTTACTCCTTGCCTTTTGTAAGCAGGTTGACGTTCTATTTCATCAATATTTTTTGTCAAGTTTTCATTAAAACTATAATTAAACTTCTTCATACTTTTACGTCTTTCTTCCGCTCTTTTTTGAAGTTCGTTTATTGTTAAATCTAACGGAGATACTTCTTCGCTTTGAGTTTCTATTTGGTTAATTTCAGACTGAGGAGCAGCTGTCTTTAATTCAAATTGAATTTCATCTTCCATCACTTTAGGCTCGGTAAGTTTCGAACTTTTTCCGATAGTTGGTGCTGTATCAAAATCTTCTAACACATAGCGAGTTTCTGGTTTGGGTTTAATTTCTATAGCTCCAAAAACTTCGATTTCATTTACATTTACTTCTTCTTCACTTGTTAAATTAAATCGTATTTCTTCGTCTTTGGTTATTTCTGTGTATTCATTTAGAGGAATATCGAACAAAGATGCTGATGTTGTTTCTGGTAGCTCTTGCTCTTTTTTCTCTTGAGATTTAGTAACATCTGTTATAATAAAATCTTCTTTAGAAGAAGAGGTTGTCTCTGCAAAAACTTCTTCAAAGTAAACTGGCATATGGGCTATAATTTCATTGGTTTTTACCAAATCCATTGTAGAACTTACATCTTCAGTATCATCATCTAGGGTATGCACTATTTTGGCATTCGAATGCTCTTTAGTGGTAATAGGGCTATCTAGCGTGGGTTGTCTAGATACTGTTTTTTCTTGGAAGTTATAGGTTGCTCTCTGCTCTTCTTCTAGCGTATGAATTATTTTTTTTACCTCTGTGTTTGTAATATTACTTTGTTGATCTGCTGCAAATCCTGTAGCCACAATAGTTACAGATATCGCCTCTCCTAAAGTTTCATCTTCTCCAATACCCATAATTATATTGGCATCATAACCTGCTTCATCTTGGATATAATCATTAATTTCTCCAATCTCATCTAAGGTAACTTCACTTGTTCCTGAAACGATTAGTAGCAGTACATTTTTAGCTCCAGTAATTTTATTATCATTTAATAAAGGAGAATCTAATGCTTTTATAATTGCATTTTTAGCTCTTGTTTGCCCTTCTTCTTTTGCAGAACCCATAATTGCAGTTCCACTATTAGAAAGTACCGTTTTTGCATCGTGTAAATCAATATTTTGTTTATAGTGGTGGGTAATTACTTCTGCGATCCCTTTAGATGCAGTAGACAAAACTTCATCTGCCTTTGAAAAACCTGCTTTAAAGCCTAGATTCCCGTAAACCTCTCGTAATTTATTATTATTGATCACAATTAAAGAATCTACATTTTGTCGCAATTGATCGATACCTGATTGAGCTTGTTTTGTTCTTCTTTTTCCTTCGAAAGCAAATGGCATAGTAACAATACCAACTGTTAATATGTCCATATCCTTTGCAATTTTTGCAATGATTGGTGCAGCACCAGTACCTGTTCCTCCCCCCATACCAGCAGTTATAAAAACCATTTTTGTTTGGCTATTTAACATCTGCTGTATCTCTTGCATACTCTCTTTGGCTGCTTGCTCTCCAATTTCAGGATTAGCACCTGCCCCTAAACCGGAGGTAAGTGTGGCACCTAATTGAATTTTGTTTGGAATTGGGCTATTTTCTAATGCCTGTGCATCTGTATTACAAATTACAAAATCTACTCCATTTATGTGTTGCTGAAACATGTGGTTAACAGCATTACTCCCACCACCACCAACACCAATTACTTTTATGGTATTTGATTGTGATTTTGGCATTACAAATTCAATGTTTTCAAATTCTAAGCTCATACTAACTTTTTATTTTTGTGTTCGTTGGGTTCGTTTTGTTTACAGCAACTAATTATTCTGCGTTATCTAAAAAATCTTTTAATCCTTCAGTGAATTTTTCAAAAAAGGTTCTTGTTTTAGGTTTTTGCTTTGCTTTTATCTCTTGTTCAGGTTCATTAACTTCTTCATTTTGGATACCTTCTGTTTGCTCTAACACCTCTGAAGTATCCGCTTCTTGCTCTGCAACTTTACTATCTTTTTCTAATCCTTCCATTAATAAACCTACAGCAGTTGCGTAAGAAGGACTTGTTAATGCTTCATCCGATTCGCCTGCTAAATGCTCATTAGGATAACCAATTCTAGCATCCATACCCGTAATATATTCTACAAGTTGACGCAAGTGTTTAAGCTGAGATCCTCCTCCTGTTAAAACAATTCCGGCAATTAATTTACCTTTTGCGGTTTCGTGACCATAATTTTTTATTTCTAAATATACATGTTCAATAATTTCTTGTACTCTTGCGTGTATTATTCTAGAAAGATTTTTAAGTGTAATTTCTTTAGGTTCTCTACCTCTTAACCCTGGAATGGAAACAATTTCTGTCTCTTTATTCTCTCCAGGCCACGCAGATCCAAACTTAATTTTTAACAATTCAGCCTGTTTTTCTATAATTGAACATCCTTCTTTGATATCATCTGTAATTACGTTACCTCCAAAAGGGATAACTGCTGTATGCCTAATAATACCATCTTTAAAAATAGCTAAATCGGTAGTACCCCCACCAATATCTATTAAGGCTACCCCCGCTTCTTTTTCTTCTTGACTAAGAACTGCTTGTGCTGATGCTAATGGTTCTAATGTTATTTCATTTAAATCTAATCCTGCACTTTTTACACACCTCCCAATATTTCGGATGGAAGAAACCTGGCCAACAACCACATGAAAGTTTGCTTCTAAACGTCCTCCATACATACCAATTGGTTCTTTAATATCCGCTTGAGAATCTACTTTAAATTCTTGAGGCAATACATGAATAATTTCCTCTCCAGGTAGCATTACTAATTTATGCACTTGGTTTACCAAATTCTCTATATCTAGAGCATCAATAACTTCATCTGCATTGTTTCTAGTAATATAGTCGCTATGATGTAAACTGCGAATGTGTTGCCCAGCTATACCAACAACCACATCTTCTATTTTAATACCAGAAACACTCTCAGCCTCATCTACAGCTTGCTGTATAGATTGTATTGTTTGGGTAATATTACTAACTACACCACGCTTTACACCCAAACTCTTTGCTTTACCAATACCCACTACTTCTATCTTACCATAGTCATTTTTACGACCAATCATGGCAACAATTTTAGTGGTACCAATATCTAAACCAACAGCTATTTTGTTATCTTCCATTTTAGTTTATTTAGTGCACACAACCTGGTTGTGATATTTTACATTAATTGTTTTATAATTTTGAATGGTCTTGTCTTCAAAGGTTGTATTATAAAACGCTTTTAATTTTTTAAATTTTAATTTCATTTGAGATAAATCTCCAAAATCAATTTTATAATCTCCACTTCTTACAGAAAGTTGAAATTCATTTTCGTCAGATTTTACAATTCCAACAATCTCTTTAACTAGAAAATCATCTTTTTTTATTTCATTAATAAGCTGTAAAAGCTCAGTAATTTCATCATCAGAATTTACTCCAGAGACCAATAAAACTCTGGAAGAATAATTAGGTGATAATGGCATCTTCACCCCCTGTTTATCAATATAATAAACAGTGTTATCTCCTAGAATTCTAGCAACAGGCTCTCGTTGTTTAATTACAGATTTTAGGCTACCATCTACTGTTAAAAAAACATCTGCTTTTTCCACATATGGATTTTTTGAGACGTTATTTTCTAGAACATATAAATCTATTACAGATTTTGGTTTGTTTTGCATTTTTTCTGCACTTTGTATTAACAATTTATTAACCATAGAATGGGTTAGAAAATTATTATCCCCAGAAGAGAATTCAACAAACGAAACCCCTACTTTATGGGAGTTATTTCTTGTATTAGAAAAACTAAAAAGTATACTTAAACCGATTGTCATCAGAAAGAAAAAAAAGTATTTTAAAAGTTTTTTTAATTTCATTTCACGGATTTTAAAAGTTGGCTCGCAACATCGTTTATTAAGTGTCCAATATCTCCTGCCCCCATCATTGCAATCACTTTGCATGAAGAAGCTTCTATATATTCAATTACATCGTTTTTTTGTACTACTTTTTTATTCTTTGTTTGTATTTTACTTAACAACCAAGAAGAAGTAACATTCGCAATTGGCGCTTCTCTTGCTGGATAAATGTCTAACAATAAAACCTCATCAAATTTAGATAAAGCTGATGCAAAATCTAAAACAAAATCTTTTGTTCTAGAAAATAAATGAGGTTGAAAAACAGCAAGAACTTTTTGATCAGGATACATTTCTCTAATTGAATCTTCTACAGCATTAATTTCTGTAGGATGATGCGCATAATCATCTATTAACACTAAATTAGCAGATTTTATCTTATACGAAAATCTACGTTTCACACCGTTGAATGTTGCTAACTGTTGCTTAATTTTATCTAATGAAACTCCATAAATATTTGCCATTGCTATCGCAGCTAAGGCATTCATGACATTGTGTTTTCCTGGAAGATGTAAAGACATATCTCGTATAGTACCTGTTGGTGTTTTTACATCAAAAAAATAGGTTCCATCAACAATTTTTAAATTATAGGCAGTAAAATCTGCAGCTTCATTTACTGCATAGGTTAGCCCCGCTAAAGGCAGCCCTTTTGCCACAATTAAAGTTCCTGTTACTTTTTTAGAAAACTCTAAAAAAGAGGCTTCTATTGATAAGGCATCTCCATAAATGTCTAAATGATCTGCATCCATAGAAGTCACACAAGCTATATTTGGACTTAATTGTAAAAAAGACCGATCAAATTCATCCGCCTCTACTACAGTTATTTTATCATCTCCTAAAATTAAGTTTGATTGATAATTTTCTGCGATACCACCCAAAAAAGATGTTGCTTTTTCTGGTTGCATAATGTGTCCTAAAATTGAACTAGTTGTTGTTTTTCCATGAGTTCCTGCAGCCGCTAAACAAAATGTAGATTTTGTGATTTCTCCTAATACTGTTGCCCTTTTTAATGTCTTAAAATTATTATTTAAAAAGAAATTTAACTCTTCTGAATCTTTAGGTATTGCTGGAGTGTATACTACTATACAGTTTTCTTTTTCTAAAAAAGACAATGGAATATTTGCTTTACCATCTTCAAAATGAATTGAAACACCAAGTTCTTGTAAATCGGTTGTGATTTGAGAAGCCTTTCTGTCAAAACCAGCTACATTTTTACCTTGAGCGATAAAATACCTGGCAAGTGCACTCATACCAATGCCTCCAATACCTATAAAGTAGACGTTATGTGCGTTTTTTAGATTCACTTTTTTAATAATTTTTCAACTTCATTTACGATATCTGTTGTTGCACTTGGCAATGCTAACTCGTTTATATTTTCAGCTAGCTGTTCTTGTTTGCCTTTATCTTTTAGTAAGGTTTCAAAAACAATCGTAAAAGTGTCTAATTCAGATTCTTTTAAGAGTAGTGCCCCATGCTTTTCTACAATAAATTTTGCGTTTTTTGTTTGATGATCTTCTGCCACATTAGGAGATGGAATAAAAATTACTGGCTTACCAACAATACACAGTTCAGAGACAGAACTTGCTCCTGCTCTTGAAATGATAATATCTGAAGCAGCATAAGCCAAATCCATTCTATTAATAAATTGATGAACTTGCACATGATTTTCAGAATTGTAATGCTTGTATTCATCAAAATACAATTTTCCACATTGCCAGATTACTTGAACGTTTTGTGTTTTAAAAAACTCTAAATGGCTTGCAATAAGTTCATTAATTTTTCGAGCACCTAAACTACCACCTAAAATTAAAATTGTTTTTTGCTTTACATCTGTAGTAAAAAAACCAATACCTTCAGAAATTTTTGTGTGTATGTCTAATAAATCTTGGCGAACAGGATTACCTGTTTTTATGATTTTTTCAGATGGAAAAAAACGTTCTAAATCATCATAAGCGACACAAATCTTAGAAGTACTTTTTCCTAATAACTTGTTTGTGATTCCTGGAAATGAATTTTGCTCTTGAATTAATGTTGGAATATTTTTAAGACTAGCCATGATTAATGTTGGCCCGCTTGCAAAACCTCCTGTTCCAATAGCAATGTCTGGTTTAAACCTTTTTATGATTGCATTTGCCTTCCATAAACTACTTAATAACTTAAGCGGAAAATTAAAATTTTTAGAGATATTTTTTCTTTGAATACCAGAAATCCATAGCCCTTTTATAGCATAACCTGCTTGTGGAACTTTCTCCATTTCCATCTTATCTTTCGCACCTACAAATAAAAAATTTGCATCTGGGTAACGCAATTTTATTTCATTTGCAATTGCTATTGCAGGATAAATATGACCCCCAGTTCCTCCTCCAGAAATTATTATATTAAATGGTTTCATGTAAAATATCTAAAGGGTTATCATTTAAAATATCTTCTTCAGTTTCTTGTTTAGAAGCACTTACACTTAAAATCATTCCTAAGGCAAAACAAGTCATCCAAATAGAGGTACCTCCACTACTTATCAAAGGTAAAGTTTGTCCTGTTACTGGAAATAAATTTGTTGCTACTGCCATATTTATAATGGCCTGAAAAATGATCGGGCAACCCACACCTATGACTAATAAAGTGCCAAAAATGGTAACTGTTTTACGAATTACAACAAAAATTCTAAACAGCAATAAAAAATAAATCAACGCAGTTAATATCCCACCAACCAAGCCATATTCTTCTATAATTATTGCAAAAATAAAATCTGAAGAAGATTGTGGTAAAAAGTTTTTTTGAACACTTTTCCCAGGACCTAAACCAATTGGACCTCCTGTTGCGATTGCTATTTTAGCTTTTTCTACTTGATATACATCTTTATCTTGTGGGTCAGAAAAACGCGCTATCCTATTTTGCCAGGTTTCAACTCTATTCGGCATTGCATCAGGAAAAGCTTTCGCAATTAAGACAAAGAAAGTGAGTAATAAGATACCCGATCCTAATATAATTCCTAAATATTTTAACGGATACCCTCCAATAAAAGTAACGACTAAAATCATGAAGAAAATAATAGCTGTAGTAGAAAAGTTTGCGGGTAGGATAAGCATTAAAATAGCCCCTACTGGAAGCCACAGTTGCAATAAACTTTCTTTAAAATTTATTGTTTTTTCTTTCTTTTTTGCTAAATATCTAGCCACATAAACCATAAGCACCAATCCAGCTAAAGTAGACGTTTGAAAACCGATTCCAACAAAAGGAATTCGAATCCATCTACTGGCATTTGCTCCTCCTATCGTTGTGCCCTGCATCATGGTAAAAATCAATAAAACAAATACAATTGGCAACATTAAAACAGAACCACCAGAAAAATAACGATACGGTATTTTATGAACACCGTAAATTATTCCAAATCCCATAATTAACAACACCATGTGTTTTAACAAATATCCTAGAGTAGAACCAGAGCCAACCACATACACCAAATTTGTACTGGCACTATACACAGGCATAAATGAAAAAACAGCTAGTATTGCTACTAATGCCCAAATAGTTCTATCTCCTTTTATATGTTTTAAAACAGTTTTCAATGCTTATAAATTTCTAACCGCTTGTTTAAATTGACGTCCTCTGTCTTCGTAATTTTCAAATAAATCAAAACTAGCACATGCAGGAGATAATAAAACAGCATCTCCTCTTTCTGCAATTTTATGTGCAACTTTAACAGCTTCTTCTGCACCAGCAGTTTCAACAATTGTTTCTATAACACTCCCGAACGTGTTTTTAATTTTTTGGTTATCAATACCTAAACAAACTATTGCTTTTACTTTTTCTCTTACCAAAGGCAACAAGTCTGTATAATCATTTCCTTTATCTACTCCTCCAACAATCCAAACTGTTTGCTGATCCATACACTCTAATGCATAAAATGTAGCATTAACGTTTGTTGCTTTAGAGTCGTTTATATAATGAACATTTTTAATTTTTGCTACATTTTCTAAACGATGTTCAGCTCCTTCAAAATTTGATAAACTTTCTTTGATTGTTTCTTTCCTAACTTTTAACAATTGAGCAGCCATTGAAGCAGCCATTGCATTTTTGGTGTTGTGTTTTCCTTTGATTGATAATGATGATAGTGGCATATGTAATATTTCTTTTTGAATGTTGATTGTTAGTGTATTGTCTTTTATAAACGCACCATATTCAAGTTCTTTTTCGACTGAAAATGGAATTAATCTTGCGTTAACTTTGTGTTCTTTTAATGCTTTTTCGATGATCTTATCATCTGCATCATAAATTAAATAATCTGTAGATTCTTGATTTTTTGAGATGCTAAATTTAGAATGAATGTAAGCGTTAAAATCATTATTGTAACGGTCCAAATGATCTGGAGTAATATTGGTTAAAATGGCAATATTTGGTTTAAAATTTACGGTACCATCTAATTGAAAACTACTTACTTCTAGTACATAATTTTTAAAATTATTTTGAGCAACTTGTAAAGCAAAACTATCTCCAATATTACCTGCTATTCCAATATCTAAACCAGCTTGTTTTAAAATATGATGCGTTAATAAAGTAGTCGTTGTTTTTCCGTTAGAACCTGTAATTGCAATGAGGTTTGCTTCTGTAAAAAGTGCTGCAAATTCTATTTCTGATATAACAGGAATAGAATTAAAATGCAAATCTTTGACCAAAGAAACAGTATCTGGAATTCCAGGACTTTTTACAACTAGGCTTGCCTTTACAATTTTTTGGTCTGAATGTCCATTTTCTTCAAATTCAATTGCATTTGCAATAAGTACAGCTTTATATTTTTTAGAGATTGAGCCGTTATCGGATACAAAAACATTAAATCCTTTTTTCTTCCCTAATACTGAAGCACCCACGCCACTTTCTCCACCACCAAGAACTACTAAAAACCCTTTTTTGTTTAGGGAGTTTAAAAGTTTATCTTTTATGTTTTCTTGATGATTCATACTAAATTTTATCTCAATTTTAATGTCACGATTGTAAATACAGCTAAAAGGATTCCTACAATCCAAAAACGAACTACGATTTTACTTTCGTGGTAGCTTAACTTTTGATAATGGTGATGTAAAGGAGCCATTTTAAAAATTCTTCTACCAGCCCCAAATTTCTTTTTAGTGTACTTAAACCAAGATACTTGTAGAATTACCGATAGATTTTCTACAACAAAAATCCCTGCTAAGATGGGCAACAACAACTCTTTTCGAATAGAGATTGCAATTACGGCAATGATTCCGCCAATTGTTAAACTACCTGTATCTCCCATAAAAACTTGGGCAGGAAAAGTATTGTACCATAAAAAGCCAATCAAAGCACCTGCAAATGCCAAAATAAATACAGTCATTTCACCAGAATTTGGGATGTACATAACATCTAGATAATCAGCAAAAATGATATTCCCAGAAACCCAAGCAAAAACAGCAAGAGTAATTACAATAATTGCTGATGAGCCTGCAGCCAAACCATCTATTCCATCTGTTAGATTTGCACCATTAGAAATACCAGTAACAATAAAAACTGTAATGAAGATGAACACAATCCAACCAAATTTCTCATAATCATCTCCTAAAAAACGAAGTGCTTTTGCATAATCTAACTCATTATTTTTAAAAAAAGGAACGGTAGTTTTTGTTGATTTATGAGCTGCTCCAAAAACTTGTTTTTTTCCATTTTCTTGAATAGTTTGAGCAGCAACAGGAAGTTGTTCTTTTATCGTTACGCCATCATTAAAATAGAGCATAGAACCTACAATGATACCCAAACCAACTTGACCAAGTACTTTAAATTTTCCACTTAAGCCTTTTTTATCTTTTTTAAAAACCTTTATGTAATCATCTAAAAAACCAATAAAACCCATCCAAATTGTGGTTATTAAAAGTATGATAATGTAAATGTTATTTAATTTTGCTAATAAAAGGACAGGTATTAAAGTGGCAAAAATAATAATGATACCTCCCATGGTAGGCGTACCAGACTTTTGTTTCTGACCCTCTAAACCAAGGTCTCTAACTGTTTCGCCAACTTGCTGATTTCTTAAAAACAGTATAATCCTCTTTCCGTAAATTGCTGAAATGAGTAATGATAAAATAAAAGCCGCTGCCGCTCTAAATGTAATGAACTGAAAGACACCTGCACCTGGCACACTAAACTGATTTTCTAAATATTGGAAAAAATAATATAGCATTTTAGTTCTTTTTTAGTTGATTGAAACAGTTGGTAATTTCTTCTAAATCGTTAAAATTTGATTTTACTCCGTTAACGTCTTGATAACTTTCGTGCCCTTTTCCTGCAATTAGAATAATATCTCCTGTTACAGCTAATTTACAGGCGGTTTTTATGGCTTGCCTTCGGTCCAAAATTGAAAGTGTTTTGTTATAGTGTTCAGGAGAAACACCCGCTTCCATCTCTTTTAAAATATGTTGTGGATCTTCTGTTCTTGGATTGTCTGAAGTGAAAATTGTTTGATTACTAAGCAATGCAGTAATATGCGCCATTTTTGGCCTTTTGGCTTTATCTCTATCCCCACCACAACCAACTACTGTAATTAGTTTTTCGTTATTGGTTCTAATATTATTAATTGTTTCTAAAACATTTTGTAAGGCATCTGGTGTATGTGCATAATCTACAATAGCAGTAATTCCATCGTCAGATTTTATATACTGGAACCTGCCATTTACACTTTCTAGCTGACTGACTATAGTTAAAATTTCTAACTTTTCTAACCCAAGTAATTCTGCTGTAGCAATAATTGCAATGAGGTTATAAATATTAAATACTCCAATTAACTTTGTCCAAACTTCTGTATTATCAACAGAAATTAATGTCCCTGACAATTGTTTTTCTAAAATCTTAGCTTTAAAGTCTGCAACTGTTTTTAAAGCGTAAGTATATTTTTTAGCCTTGGTGTTTTGCAACATGTAGTTGCCATTTTTGTCATCAATATTTGTAAGTGCAAATGCAGAAGTTGGTAAAAAATCAAAAAAATTCTTTTTTACATCTCTATAGGTTGCAAAATCTTTATGATAATCTAAATGGTCATGAGATAGATTTGTAAAAATTCCACCCGCAAAAGACAGTCCTTCTGTTCTTTTTTGATGTATTCCATGGGAGCTTACCTCCATAAAACAATACTCAACTCCATCTTCCAACATCATGTCTAAGTATCTATTTATAGAAATAGAATCAGGGGTCGTGTGTGTTGCTTTGTATTCTTTAGTACCTATTAAAATCTTTACTGTAGAAAGCAGTCCAACATTATATCCTGCCTTGGTAAATAATTGATATAACAAAGAAGCTATGGTTGTTTTACCATTGGTACCTGTTACCCCAACTACTGGAAATTTTGTAGAAGGGTTTTCATAAAAATTAGCCGCCATTATTGCTAAAGCTCCATTCGCATCTTCTACTCTTACATAGGTTACCCCCTCTTTTTTGTCAAAGGAAAACTTTTCACAAACTACAACTTTAGCACCAAGCGCTATAGCTTTATCTACATATAAGTGCCCATCTACATTTACTCCTTTTTGAGCAATAAAAACATCGTTTTCAACAACATTTCTAGAATCAAAAACAAGTTCATTTACTAGAATATTTGTAGGCCCAAACACTTGTGTGATCGCTACTTTATATAGTATGTCTTGTAATTTTTTCAAGCTATGAAAGTTTTAACGTTATGGTTGCTCCTTTTTGTAATAACACTCCTTTTTTGATGGATTGATTTTGTACTTTTCCAAAACCCTGAACAGAAACTTTTAACCCTATATTTTCTAGGAGAGAAATGGCATCCATACCATCCATCCCCTTTACGTTTGGAACTTTTGTATGCTCTTTGTTTAAGCGTTGATTAAATGAGTTGTATGCTTTATCTATAGCTGTAAAATACACATCATTAGTTACTGTTTGATTATTGATTGGAGTTGTTGTATATACCTTTTGTGCGATTTCTTTAAAAACGGGTGCAGCAACTGTTGCCCCATAATATCCTTTTTCTTTTTTGGGGTCATGTATAATAACAATACAAGAATACTTAGGTTCTTCAACAGGAAAAAAGCCAGCGAAAGAGGCGACATAATGTTTTGTAGAATAATAACCACCTTCCCATTCACCATTGCTGTTTTTTACTCTTGGAATAAACTTTTTTGCAGTTCCAGTTTTACCTGCCATAGAAAAATTTGGAGAGTAAATATTATTCGCAGTTCCTTTAATCACAACGTTCTCCATTACCTTTTTTACCTTTTTTAAAGTCTCCTCTGAAGCAATTTTAGGATGCACAATTGTTGTGTTAAAAATTTTCTCTGCTTTATCTTCTCTTCTTAATTCTTTTACAAATCGAGGTTTAACCATAACTCCATTATTTGCTACAGCATTATAAAACATTAAAGTTTGCATTGGTGTTACCGAAACTCCATAGCCCCAAGACATCCATTCTAAAGAAATCTTACTCCAAGACTTATCTTCAGGTTTTGGCACATAAGGTTTTCCTTCTCCTTTTATAGAAAAACCAATAGGCGTTGTAAAACCATACGTTTTTAATTTAGAGATAAATTTTTCTGGAGCATCATCGTAATGTTCTTTAATTAATTTTACAATACCAACATTAGAAGAAACCTCAAAAACACGAGCTGCAGAAATTTTACCATACCCTTCTCTCCTAGAATCTTCTACTTTTTTACCATGAATAAAAATTCGGCCTTTTTCAGTATCTACAACTGTAGAGGTATCAATTTTTTTATCATCTAAAGCTGCCATTAAACTAGCTAACTTAAAGGTTGATCCTGGCTCATGACTTTCCCAAACTGCATAATTCCTTTTTTCATAATATTTTCCTTTAGAAGTTCTGCCAAGATTAGAAATTGCTTTTACCTCTCCTGTTGCTGTTTCCATAACAACAGCACAACCATGATCGGCCTCAAAATACTCAAGTTGCCTTAACAAAGCATGATGGGTAATGTCTTGAATATTTACATCGATTGTTGTAATAACATCATGCCCATCTATAGGTTCTTTTTCATTTACATCCGAAATTGGTTTCCATTGGTTTTTAGCAATTTTCTGCTTCCATCTTAAACCATTTTCACCTTGCATAAAATCAGCAAAAGCGCCCTCTATACCTGCTTCCCCCCTAAAATCATCATAACCTATTGTTCGCTCTGCTATTTTTCCGATTGGATGCGCTCTTACTGTTTTATGTTCTGCAATAAAACCACCTCTGTAAACCCCCAAATTGAATATTGGGAATTGTTTCATTTTTAAATAATCATTATACCCGACATTTCTAGCTATAAGTAGGTACCTGTTTTTTTGTTTTCTAGCAGCTCTTAACTTGGTTTCGAAATAGTTTTGACTTTCCCCAAACATAACTCCTAATTCTTTTGCTAAGTTTGCTACATTTTTTTCAAAAACGGACGCATCTATTGCAACAGCATCTACTCTAATGGTGAATTTAGACATAGAGGTTGCCAAAAGATTGCCATCTGCTGCATATACATTTCCTTTATTTGCGTATACTGTATCTTGCTTTATGGTTAATTCCGTAGAAAGTTTTTTATACTTTTCTCCTTGAAAGTATTGTATATTAACAACGCGAAAAATGATTGCAAACAAAAAAAGCGTCATAAAAGAAGCTACTATGTAGAATTTTGTAAGTATGCTTTTCTTGTGAGTTGCCAATTTTATTTAATCTTTATAGGTTACTTTAATTTTTTTTGGTGAAGTTTTAGATGGTTTTAACCCTCTTTTTATTGCTTTTTCTCGAATACTAGACTCCATTTTCATTCGCATTAACAAAGTGCCTGTATCTACATACTCTGCTCTTAACTCTCTTTTTTTCTTATTAAGCTCAGAGATTTTAATTACTTTCTTATCAATATTATGTGCACTTGTAATTGTTATTAAAAGCAACAAAACAACAAACAGAATAATTTTCCAATTATTAAACGCTGATTCATCAGTAAGAAAACTACCTTTTAGAATATCGTATATGTTTCTTTTAACTTTAGACATCGTTATTTTAAAGTGGCCAACCTTAACTTGGCACTTCTTGCTCTGTTATTTATTTTTATCTCCTCTTTAGTGGGAACAATTAATTTTCCAACTTTTTTTAATGGCTCATTAGAATTTCCAAAAACATCTTTTTCCGGCTCTCCATCAAACAAACCTGTTCTGATAAAACGCTTTACCAATCTATCTTCTAGTGAATGGTAAGAAATTACACTTAACCTACCTTCGTTAGTTAACAAACTAGGTATTTGCGTTAAAAATTCTTTTAAAACAGCTAGTTCTTCATTGACTTCAATTCTAATTGCTTGAAAAATTTGTGCCAATATTTTATGCTCTCTTGCGTTAGGTAAAAAAGCTTTTAAAACCTCTTTTAATTGAAAACTAGTTTCAATTGCTTTGTTTTTTCTTTCATGAACTATTGTTCTAGCTAACTTTCTAGAGTTCCTTAATTCTCCATACAAAAACAATACCTCTGCTAATTTTTCTTCTGAATAATCGTTAATGATTTCTTTTGCAGAAATTTTGGATTTTTGATTCATACGCATGTCTAAATCGCCATCAAATCGGATTGAAAACCCCCTTTCTGCCTCATCAAATTGATGAGAAGAAACTCCTAAATCTGCAAGTACTCCATCTACTTTCTTTACGTTATGAAACCTTAAAAAACGAGAAATATATCTGAAGTTTTCTGGAATCAAGACAAAACGATCATCATCAATACTGTTTTTAGCAGCATCAGGATCTTGGTCAAAAGCAAATAGCCGACCTTTTTCCCCTAGGCGATCTAAAATTGCTTTAGAATGCCCACCTCCACCAAAGGTTACATCTACATAAACACCCTCTTTTTTTATATTAAGACCGTTTACACTTTCCTCTAATAAAACTGCGTTATGATAACTCATCTAGATCTGTATTTCCCATCACCTCCTCTGCTAAATCTGAAAAATTCTCAGCAGCATTTTCTATTACATTTTCATACCTTTCTTTGTCCCAGATTTCAATAATATTTACTGAAGAGGACATTACTACTTGTTTTTTAATACCTGCAAAATCTGATAAACTTTTAGGAATTAAAATTCTCCCTGTAGCATCTAACTCTACTAATTTTACACCAGCAGTAAACCTTCTGATAAAATCATTATTTTTTTTCTTAAACTTATTTAAGCGGTTAACTTGATCCATAGTTGCATTCCATTCTTTTAAAGGATACAACTCTAAACACTTCTCAAAAACGGATTTTTTTAGCACAAATCCATCTTGCAAAATAGGAGCTACCTGCTTTTTAAAAGCTGCAGGAAACAAGACCCTACCCTTAGCGTCTGCCTTACAATCATATGTTCCTATTAAATTAATCACCTTTAATAATTTTATCAATACCAAAAATATATAAAAATTACCACTTTTTACCACTTTTTACCACTTTGTTAATAAAAAGAAAGATTTCTTAACATTAACAGTACTTGCCTTATTGTTAATAACCTAGAAGCCATGACTACCTAATTAAATTTTATATCATAAAAAAGAAGTACATTTGCGTTTTAGTGATTTAAACAAAAATCAATGACTGACAAGTTAAAAACTGAAAATAAGTTTACGTATGCAGAAGCTGGTGAAGGACCTGCAATCATTGTTTTACATGGGCTAATGGGAGCTTTAAGTAATTTTGAAGCTACTTTTAATCATTTTTCAAACAAAGGGTACAAGGTGCTTATTCCTGAATTACCTTTATATACTTTACCACTTATACAAACCAATGTAAAAAATTTAGCTATTTTTTTACATGAATTTATGGTGTTTAAAAAAATTGACAAAGCAATGCTTTTAGGCAACTCATTAGGTGGTCATATTGCTTTGTATTTTACAAAACATTATCCTGAAAAAGTGAATGCATTAATTTTGACTGGAAGTTCTGGTTTGTATGAAAATGCCATGGGTGGTAGTTTCCCTAAAAGAGGAAATTACGAATACATAGAGCAAAAAGCTAGAGATGTTTTTTATGACCCTAAAGTTGCTACTAAAGAATTAGTAGATAATGTATATGCTACTGTGAACGATAGAATGAAAGCGCTAAAAACACTATCTATTGCAAAAAGCGCTATTAGACATAACATGGCTAATGACTTACCAAAAATGACACTTCCAAGTTGTTTGATTTGGGGAAAACAAGATGGGGTAACCCCTCCAAATGTAGCCGATGATTTTCATAAATTATTACCAAATTCATCCTTATTTTGGATCGATAAATGTGGACACGCTGCAATGATGGAAAAGCCTTTGGAATTCAATCAAATTTTAGACAACTGGCTAACTTCGTTGAGTCTCTAAACCCTTTTGTATTTTGAAAATTAAGTCAGCTGAGTTTGTAATGAGTAACAGTAATGTTATTAATGCACCTAAAGACAGGATTCCTGAATACGCATTCATTGGACGTTCTAATGTTGGAAAATCTTCATTAATAAATATGTTGATGGAGCGTAAAGACCTAGCAAAAATTTCTGGGAAACCTGGAAAAACTCAACTTATAAATCATTTTAAAATTAACGAGAATTGGTTTTTAGTAGATTTACCTGGATATGGTTATGCCCAGGTATCAAAAAAGAAAAGAGTAATTTTTCAATATTTTATTGAAAATTACTTTAAAGAGAGAGAACAGTTAGTTTGTACATTTGTTTTAATTGATTCTAGACACGATCCGCAAAAAATAGACCTAGATTTCATGCAATTTTTAGGGGAAAATCAAATTCCTTTTTGCCTAGTCTTTACAAAAGCAGACAAACTAGGAAGTTCCAAACTAAACAAACAAATAACATCTTACAAAAAAAAATTACTTCAATACTGGGAATCTCTACCTATGACTTTTTTAACCTCTTCTTCTACAGGATTAGGCAGAAAAGAATTCTTGGATTTTATAGATAAGGTAAATGAAGATGTTGCAAAAGATTTTGAGTAATTTTTTAATGTCTTAGTTATGCACTCTAACAAACAAAATCTACAGGTACTTTTTGAAGACAACCATCTTATTATTGTAAACAAAAGAGCCGGAGATATAACCCAAGGAGATAAAACTGGCGACAAACCTTTAAACGATGTTGTAAAAGAATACCTTAAAGAAAAATATCAAAAAACTGGAAATGTTTTTCTAGGCGTAGTGCATCGTTTGGATAGACCTACTTCTGGAGTTATCATTTTTGCAAAAACGTCTAAAGCTTTAGAAAGACTAAATAAAATGCTCCGCGAAAAACAAATAAACAAAACCTACTGGGCAGTTGTAAAAAATAAACCACAAAAGAAAGAAGACACCTTAGTTAGTTTTTTAAAAAAGAACCCAAAAAATAATAAATCTACTGTTTTTCAAAAAGAAATAGAAGGAGCTAAAAAAGCAATATTACACTATAAAATTCTTAAAAACCTTGATCGGTATTCTTTGTTAGAAATACAATTAGAAACTGGCAGACACCATCAAATCAGAGCCCAACTTTCTTCTATTGGATCTCCTATAAAAGGGGATTTAAAATATGGATTCAATAGAAGTAACAAAGACGGAAGTATACATCTTCATGCAAGAAAAATTGGCTTTACACACCCTGTTGCTAAAGAAAATATTTTAATTACTGCACCCACACCAAATGAAGTTATTTGGAAAGCTACCAACTAATTGCTATCTTTAGAGAAAGATTTTTAAATGAAAGCATTAAAATATTTTACCATTGTAATTTTACCCATTGTTGTTTATATCTGTTTTACAAATTATGGATGGTTTACGTATTTACCAGCATTAGTGTTTTTTGGCATAGTTCCTTTATTAGAATTTTTTATCAAACCAAATACAACTAATTTTTCTAAAGAAGAAGAAAAAATTGAAAAGGAAAA
>Ga0209136_1000358_pt1 | contig 33070 bp, 51 predicted proteins | sample SaaInl0LU_22_DNA_FD_184640 | JGI IMG/M metagenome (GOLD analysis project Ga0209136, IMG submission 184640) | Marine microbial communities from expanding oxygen minimum zones in the Saanich Inlet - ESP_90LU_22_DNA (SPAdes) (version 2) | ecosystem: Environmental > Aquatic > Marine > Intertidal... | reverse complement strand
GTGTGTTGCTAACTTTAGCACAGTTATGCAAGGTGCTGTAGTAGGCAAACACTGCTTTATTGAAACATACTGTTTGATTAGTCACGATGTTACTGTAGGCGATAATTGTATGTTCCACAGTGGGTCCATGATAGCTGGCAAAACAAACATCGGTAAAAATTGTATGTTCAACTTTAAAAGTGCCGCCATAAACAAGATAGATATTTGTAATAATGTTACTATTGGAGCATTTTCAAATCTAACTAAAAGTGTTGATACCGCAGGAGTGTATGTAGGATCTCCTGCTAGATTATTAAAGTCATTGTAATGAGTTTTGAAACAGTAGAACAATTTGAACGTAGCATTGCAGAATATTATAATGCACCTTATGCAGTAGCAACAGATTGCTGTACACATGCAATAGAGCTTTCTCTTAGATATACAGCAGCTAAATCAGCATATTGTCCTAGTTATACATATTTGTCAATACCTATGACGTTTGAAAAGTTAAATATTGATTGGAGTTTTAATACTTGTGAATGGAAAGATTTTTATAATATAACCAGTAATATTATTGATGCCGCAGTTTATTGGCACAAAGGTGGATACAAGTCTGGCTCGTTTATGTGTTTAAGTTTTCAATATAAAAAACATTTAAGTTTAGGCCGCGGCGGCGCGATACTCTGTGAGTCTTTAGAAGATTATATCGAACTTAAAAAGATGAGCTATGATGGGCGTGTTCCTAACACCCCGTGGACAGAACAAGATATAGATAGTATAGGATATCATTATTATATGACTCCGGAAACTGCACAACTGGGATTAGATAGACTTGATCATGCAAAAATGTCTAATCCTAGAAAATGGACTTGGGAAGATTATCCTGATCTCAGAAGTATAGCAGTGTTTAAAAAAAATAGATAACTAGTTATATACGTATATTATGGAGAATAAAATGAAAGTAGGATTTATTGGCGTTGGTAAACTTGGAATGCCTTGTGCCGAAGCAATAGCCGCCAAAGGACATGATGTTTATGGATTTGATGTTGCAAAGCGCACTAGTGACTTAGTACAAGTCAAGGCATCAATTGAAGAATGTGTCGAAGATAGAGATATTGTATTTGTAGCAGTTCCTACTCCCCACGATCCAGATTATGACGGTCGAGCCCCTACTACTCATTTAAACCCAAAAGATTTTAATTACGAAATTGTAAAACAAGTATTAACAGAAGCAAATAAGCATATGAACAAAGACCAATTGCTTGTGTTAATTAGTACAGTATTACCCGGTACAACACGTAGAGAGTTTATACCGTTAGTAGATAACACTAGATTTGTTTATAATCCTTATCTTATTGCAATGGGAAGTGTAGCATGGGATATGGTTAATCCAGAAATGGTAATGATAGGCACAGCAGATGGCAGCGAAACTGGAGACGCTAAACAATTAACTGACTTTTACAAAACTGTAATGGAAAATGCTCCACGATATGTTATCGGCACTTGGGACGAGTGTGAATGTATTAAAGTATTTTATAACACGTTTATTAGTGCAAAGATAGGATTAGTAAACATGATACAGGATGTAGCCGAGCGCCAGGGCAATATTGATGTAGACGTTGTTACAGAAGCACTTGCACATAGTGACAAGCGTATTATGGGCCCGCAATACATGACAGCAGGCATGGGAGACGGGGGTGCATGTCATCCTAGAGACAATATTGCATTAAGATGGTTGTCACAAGAATTAAGTCTAGGATATGATTTATTTGGAACAATTATGCAAGCTCGAGAAATACAAGCTAAAAATATTGCAAGTTATCTTCTTTACTATATTCAAGGCGAGAACTTGCCGTTTTACATACATGGTAAATCATATAAGCCAGGAGTAGAGTATGTTGACGGAAGCTATAGCTTATTAATAGGTAGTTATATTGAAGCTGCTGGAGCAAAGGTTACGTATATTGACCCGTTAACAGGAGACACAGACTTTCCAACGGAACGGTGTATAGTACTATTAGCTCATAGCGCAAGCACTACGTATAAGTATATGCAAGAAGAAGGTAACAGCACAGATACATTATATTGTGATATACCTCCAAACTCAATTATTGTCGATCCTTGGAGGAAGTTTGATTCTATGCAACACCAAGTTTTACACTATGGAAATACAAGACCGGACAGTATTAAATTACATTGCCAGGTATAAATGTACGATATTGTATTCATTAGTTATCAAGAACCAAATGCTAACGAAAACTTTGAAAAATTAAAACAGAGATTTCCGTTAGCAAAACGTGTGCATGGCGTAAAAGGAATACACCAAGCACATATTTCTGCTGCTAAAAAATGTTTTACTAAAATGATCTGGATAGTAGATGCAGACGCATTAGTAGTAAATAATTTTAATTTTGATTATGAAATAGATGATTACAATTTAGAAACAGTGCATGTTTGGCGCAGCCAAAATCCTATCAATGGTCTAGTATATGGATACGGCGGCATAAAATTATTACCTCGTAAGTTAACTGTAAACATGGACACTAGTAAACCTGATATGACTACAAGTATTAGCAACAAATTTAAAGCAGTAAAAGAAATATCAAATATTACTGCTTTTAATACTGATCCGTTTAATACATGGAAAAGTGCATTTAGAGAGTGTGCTAAATTAAGTTCAAAAGTAATTGATAGACAAAAGAATGAGGAAACGGAAACTAGACTTAACATATGGTGTACGGTTGGAGAAGATAAACCTTATGGTTCCTACGCTATTGCCGGAGCCAACGCTGGGCGTGAGTTTGGAATTTCTAATAGTAGTAATATTAGCCTTATAAACAATTTTGATTGGTTAAAGGAGCAGTTTGATGCCAATACATAATAGTGAATTTTTTGATAATTTTGGACAAGTCTTAAATAAGTTTCCTGATACAGATCTGAGAGATTTGTTTTCGAAAGGGCAAATAGAATCTAAACGTTGGTTAGTAAACGAACTTGAAACTCTTAACCTTTCTTTGGGTACTGTATTTTTATGTGCTGGATGGTACGGCAGTTTAGCGGCATTTTTATTTGAAAGTAATGTAAAACTAGATAAAATTAGAAGTTTTGATATTGACACATCTTGTGCTAGTATTGCTGAAACATTTAATCGATCTATGACTATGGACGGTTGGCAGTTTAAAGCTAGTACGTTAGATATTGAAACAATGGATTATCCTACTACACATACTACATTTAGATCTGACGGAACTAGTTTAGAAATAACTGAAATGCCAAATACTATAATAAACACAAGTTGTGAGCATATAATCAATTTTGACAAATGGTATAATAATATTCCTGTTGGTACTTTAGTTATTTTACAAACAAACAATTATTTTGATTTACCGGAACATGTAAATTGTTGTGTAGATTTAGATGATTTTTCTAGAATGACTCCTATGAATGAAGTTTTATACCAAGGTGAAATAAAATTACCTAAGTATACTCGTTATATGAGAATAGGAATAAAATAGTGAAAGACAATTATTGTGTATACGTAGACAAGGGGTTGAGATTACGTCTATATGACAGGCTAGATGGAGTATATGCTAATGTAAAGCCATGTTGTCATTTAGATTACACTATGTTACCACAAGAAGTAAACAACGGTGTAAAAATAACATCACCTGAAGATATTATGAAACTTGCACCTCTACAGTATTTTAGAGAGTATTTTGATTCTAACCAAGATTTACATCCTGCATGTTTGGCATGTACTAATTATGAGAGTAAGGGTGTAAGTAGTCCTAGAACACATGGCAATTCTCAAGACTATAATGGATTTGATATTAATAAATTAGATGTTGTATTAGGTAATAGTTGCAATTTAGCATGTCCGTTTTGTGGAAGTGCTGCAAGTAGCTTGATTGACAAGTTATCAAAAAAATTAGATAAAGATAATAGACCAGAATCGTGGATACCGTTAGCTAATGCAGCAGCAGCTGGTTCTAAAAAAACAACAGATATTATTGCGGAAATATTAAAGCATTATAAGGTTCATACTCTTAAATTAATTGGCGGCGAACCTTTTTTAAAAGAAAATTGGGAAAAGATAGCTGAAGTTATTGATCAAGACTATTGCAGAGATTTACACTTAGAAGTTACTACTAACGGAACAGTGTTGAATGACGAAATATTTTCACGATTGTCTAAGACTAAAAGCGCACACTTACGAATAAGTATAGACAGTATTGGTCCTAATTATGAATTTATAAGATGGCCTCATACTTGGAAGAAGATGGAATCTAATATCGAATATTTGAAATCTAACATAGAGAGATTTCCAAATGTAAGTGTAAGTATTACTAATTTAGTTAATATATTCAATTTTGAACACCTTCCGGAAATAGAGCAATTCTTTTGGGAATATAGGAACATTGTAGGATACAGTTGCGAAATAAAGCCTAGTACACATTTAATGAATTACCAAAATTTACCAAAACATATAATTAGTACAGTTAAAGATAAATTACAAACAGAGAAATTGCGTAATACTATAACAATGGGCACAAATAACTATAGTAAAGAACGTCTTAAACATGAATTTAATGTACTACTTACTCAACGCAAAATGAAAGCTAAAGATGTAATAGGGCCAATGACTAGAGAATTTTTTAGATTGGATTGATAATGAAGTTTGGAGTTGTATTTACTAATAGTTTAAATGAAGAATATATATTAAAGTATAATGTATATAATACTTCTATTTCTACAAGATGGTACAATCTATTAAAACAACAAGTTTTAGAAATTGACAATAGAGTTAAAGAACCAGACAGATTATACAATTTTCCAAATGGTGAATGGAATGAAGAGAAGTTAGTTAATGAACTAAACATCTGTATAGAAATTATAAACAGTACTAATACTGTTATACATCATACGGCATTTGTAGGAATGCCACAAGAACAATTAAATCATTTACACCATTATTTTGAAGATCTAAGAGGCGGAATACTTACGCCAGGAGATTATTGGCAAAATGCAAACGAACAACAACGTAGTGCATTAGAGCGTTATAATGTTATTATACACAGAGCAGAAAATTTTTATAGACAAACTACTACTAATTATTACCCAAGAATTGTTGTAAGATTTAGCGATAGACAACGAGTTGAATTATTAGATGAAGACTATGAACATTTTACTCTTAATAGAAATTTTGGCGAAGTATATATAAACTACTGCGAAGTTGGAAAACCACTATACGATGTTTTTAAAGACGGCGACGATATAGTCGGAGAAGATAATATACGCCCTCTCAGATGGTATAGCCCAGATTTTACAGCATACTTTCACTATCGTCGTCAAAACAGTGTAGACAAATTCTTAAATGCAATGGATACATGGTGGGATCAAAACAATAATTATTTAACTGCACTAGGATTTACAAAAGGCAATCCTAAAAACGCTATAGGAAACATTCCTGTAGCAATGATAGATACTGATAAAAATCAAGAAGAAATTATCTATAACTTATGTGATTATAACAGAATGAAAAGGATTGAAGTTTATGAATGAATTATTTTATTTTAATGACGATTGGAAAAAAATAGGAGTGCAATTATCAGGCGGTGCAGATAGTGCAATATTATATTATGCAATATGTAATTACTTTAAAGATAAATCTGACGTAGAAATTTATCCTATGACTCTTGGCACTGAATTCAAACCGTGGTATATTGAAGGATCTAAAAAGATTATAGATAGAGTTACGCAGTTAACAAAAAAAGAACCTAAAAAGCATATTATACGATACTCAGATAAACACAAAGATAAAGAAACTATAAGTGAATATATTAATCAACAAAAAATAATGATTCAAGAAACTGTTGGAAAATATAAATTGCAAGCAGTATATAATGGACTCACAACAAATCCAGAAGAAAATAGTATGTTAATGTCAATTAAAAAATTTTACGAAAACAATGATGGAAAATTTAAAGTAGCAAAAGCACATATTTTAGGTAGGGACCCAGAACGTAACAGCAGCACTCATAAGTATAATACTAATCTTATACAATTTAACGAAAGACTACAAATTATACGACCGTTTGTTCATGGTGATAAAAAATTAATATATGATGTTTACAAATATTATAATATGCTTGAAAAACTATATCCTATTACATACAGTTGTGAAACTAGACATCAAGAACATAAATTTGAAACACAAGAAAGCCACAACTGGGATCATTGTGGATATTGTTTCTTTTGTTGCGAACGGATATACGCATTTGGAAAATTAGCCTAGTCAAAACAAGCTAACTTAATACAATACCACAATAAATACGTATATAATAAATTGAGGTATTATGAAAAAAATTGACTTTGATATTGTAAATCCAGACTTCTTATATAAAATGGATGAACATGCTCAGTTTTTATTTGAAAACGAAGAGCGTGGATTCTTCTGGCATCCTATATATAAACACTGGATTATATTTTCAATGGATAAGCTAAAAGAAGCATCTAAGATGAATGAAGATTTTAGTCTTGCTAATACCAGCCCAGCACCATTTGACCCGACACCTTTAGGCGGAGTTTGGAGAGCAGGATATGCACTAACGCTTAGAGAAGGCCCGCATCATCATCTTGCTAAAAAACACAGTTTAGATTGGCTTAAACGTCGGGCTCCTGACTTTATAAAGATATTTAAAGATAACTTATATGCTAATCTTGATGCTATTAATAAAGGTGAAGTATTTAAAGCATATGATATTATTGGAAGAACAGTAACAGATAATCAAATTCAAGGAATAGAATTTCCTTGGGAACATCTTGATGTAAGTGAGCAAACTGTTAAGGATGGTTTCTTTGAATGGATGAAGCCTGGTAATGTATTTTCAAACTTTAATCCAGACTTTGACTACGACAAACCTGTTGCAGAAACAACTGAGTTTTATAATATGTTTGCAAATATTGTAGACAAAGCAATTGATTATTATCATAATGAAGCACCGGATGCAGACACTATGATTAATATGACTAAAAACTTGAGTGATAAACAATGGGAATATAACGACAATCCTAAAAAGATGGCTTATATGTTTATACAGTCTTTATGGACTGTAGTTATTCCAACATTCTCTTTGAGTATGTATCAAAACATAGCGATAAATTTTTGTAAATATCCTGACATTGTAAAACGTGTTAAAGAAGACAGATCTCTTGTTCCGGCGTTTGCACGTGAAACTTTGCGTCTAGCACCAATGAAAGGAGGAATACGAGATATTACTAAGACGCTCGACTATCACGGTTATAAGTTTGATCGTGGCGGACGAATACTGTTATACACTTATGGTGCTAATAGAGATCCTAAGTATTATAAAGATCCTTTAGTATTTAAATTAGAAAGAGACAATGAACCAAATCCAGTTACACTAGCATATGGTCCACATCATTGTACTGGTGACTTTCTTGTTAAGCACTTTTTAGAAATTATTACAAATGCTTTACTTGATAGATTTGATACGTTTGAAATAATTAAAGAGCCTGAATTACTACCTGCTATGTTTGGATCAACTACTGTTTACAAAGATTTAGAGCTTAGATTCTCATGATTAAAACAGAGCAACTACACAATGTGACACCCGAATTAATTACCTTTATTGACGAATGCAACAATCTTGGATATAAGAATAACAACTCACTAGAAGCAATGAAATTCCAATGGTGCTTAGATGAAGGCGGTGCGTGGTTTGCTACATCTGTTGATAATCGTATAGTTGGTATTAGTGGATTACATAAATTTAAAGACGGACATCGTGCATTATTTAGAGGCTGCCAATTATATTCAATACCAGGCGGACTATCAAAGAATCATATGAACTGCTGGATGTTTTATTATCATTTGCCGTTAGTAGGTGAAATAATAGACGGTCCTGTATACATTACTACAAACACAGATACTGATGCAAGTGGTAAAATGCTAAAACTCAACAAGTTGTATTCTATACTTGAAAAGAAAGGTATTGTAGATTTTATAAGTAAAGAAGAAGTATTTTATGTCGAACAAAACATATGGAAACTAAATTTAGAAACATATTTTAAACTAAGACCGGAGAAACAATGAAGATTGCAATACTAGGTGCAGGAAGTGCAGGTATATTAACTACTGGTTGTATATTAAAAGACTTTAAAAATAGAAATATCGAGTGTGAAGTTACTCATATATTTGATACTTCTAAGCCAATACTAGGTGTTGGCGAAAGCACAACGTCTGAAGTAACCTTTGCTATTGGACAAGCATTTGATTTTATATTTGCAACGGAAGCTGATCAAATTAAATCAACAACTAAGTATGGTACACACTATATTGATTGGCGCAAAAAAGATATTATTTTCCCCTTCCAAGCTGGCTATCATGCTATTCATTTTGATGCACGAGACTTTGCTGAAATGGGTTTGGAAAGATTAAAAAAATTATATCCAAATTACAAGTGCATTGATTGTGATGCACAACTTATGAAAAACGATGGTGACATATTAATCAAAGAAAACGAAGGGTATCCCGGACACGGAAGTATTCATTCATTTGATTATATTATTGATTGCAGAGGCCGCCCAGAAGATTTTACTGACTACAAAGAATGTGATCTAATTCTAAACTCTGCTCTAGTTTACGACGACCCTGAATCTTCTGACTTCGGATTTACTCGCCATGTTGCTCATAAGTATGGCTGGATGTTTGTTATTCCGTTGCAGCATAGAACATCACACGGATTTTTATATAACAAAGATATGTGTTCACGTGAAGATGCAGAGAAAGAACTCGTTAGAATTACTAACGCAACAGAGCAAGATATTGAAAACTTTAGAACGTTTAATTTAAAACCATATTATTGTAAAAAGACTATTGATGGTAAAATCTTAAAAAGTGGCAACCGTGCTGTATTCTTTGAACCAATGAGCGCCAACTCTTTATACATGGCAGTTAAAAATGCACAAATACATTCCGAATATATCCGCGGCGAAATTACACAAGATGAAGCAAATAAGCTTTGCATATTAAACTATAGAGCAGTAGAAGACTTAATTAATTTAATTTATCACGGTGGTTCTATTTACGAAAATGAATTTTGGGAATGGGCAAAAGAACGTGCTACTGAGAATCTAAAACAAACTGATGTGTTAAAAAGATATGTAGCAGATCAAGATGACGAAATGTTTAAAACTATTACTGAAAGATTTATGGGACACCATGTACTGCGTTATGTAGATCAAGAATTTGGGTTTAATTACTTTGAACGATAATCAGCGCAAATATCTACTTGATGTAATAGATAATGGTATTACAATTAAAACTTCTGGTTCTTCTGGAGAACCAAAGGAAGTATATCAGCCCCCTAAAAAAATCAAAGCTGATGCACTTAATGCTATTCAAGTACAAGAAATAACCAAAGACAGTTCAGTGTACACTTGTCTAAGTCTTGAACGAGCAGGAGGTTTGTTTGCGCAGTCGATACCAGCAATTATTGCAGGTGCTAAGTTAACTATTGATACTTTTAGTCCTTATCAGTATGTAAGAGTAGCCGATAAATATACACATACACACTTAACACCTAAGCAAGCAAAGGCTGTTATGTTAACAAAAGGTTTTAAGAATTTAGATTTAAAGGGCAAAGTATTTTTAATAGGTTCAGAACCAGTTACATGGGATATAATTGAAGCGTTTGTAGAACGTGGAGCTACTGTAATTACTATTTGGGGAATGACTGAAATTGGAGTAAATGCAATATTACACAAATTTCGAAGTGTGTTCGATGTAATTGCAGCAAAAACAAAATGCCCTTCAAATTCTACTATTCTTGGAAATATATTCCATTGCGAATGGAAAGTAGATGAAAACAATTGTCTTTGGGTAAAAGGTGATTCTTGTGTGTATGAGGATTGGTTCAATACAAAGGATCGAGTTGTTGACTATTTTGGATGCCTTTGGTATACTGGCCGCGACGGAACACTTGTAGATTTTAATAATCCAAAAAAGGGATAAAATGAAAATAGAAAAAACATATGACATTATAATAATGACAGAAGGTAGTGATCCTGTATTTAATGTAGCACGGGCAGTTGGCGGCTACAAAATTGCTTCTGCACTTCGAAATGAAGGGTATAGTGTATTTGTTTTAAACAACTTTACCCATTTTATGCAAAAGGGAAATCTAAAAGAAATTTTAGATAAACTAATTGGCGATAATACACTTTGGGTTGGGTTTAGTTCAACATTGTTTATGAGAAACAATAAAGACGTATATAGAAAGCGACATACTCGCGACACTGCTAAAAATAACATACTTTGGCGTTGGCCCACTGCTGACGAAGATGTTAAATTAATGACCGACTATATTAGATCCAAGGGGGTTAAGACTGTTTATGGCGGCCAGATGTCATATCATCGTTCAAAAGAAGTTAAAGACCAAATTGACTATTATGTAGTTGGCATGGGCGAACACATGGCATTGCATTTAACAGATCATTTAAAAAACGGAACTCCGCTTAACTATAACATTGTATACGGAAAAAATCCGTATATTTTAGATTATGATCAAAAGGGAAACTTATTTGATTTCCGCAATGCTCATATTAACTATATTCCAGAAGACTTTTGGAATCCCGAAGACGGAATGGGTATTGAATTTGGCCGAGGTTGTATTTTTAGATGTAAGTTTTGTGCATACCCATTAATTGGTAAACAGAAAGGCGATTTGTCTTTCTTAAGAGAAAAGAATCGAATTAAAGACGAATTAAAACAAAATTATGAGTTATATGGTGTAACACGATATGTAATAATTGACGATACATTTAATGAACAAACAATTAAATTACAAGCTATTGCTGAAGCAATAGACGAGCTTGAACTACCAGAAAGATTACAATTTGCAGCATTTATAAGAATAGATCTTGTCGCTCGTTGGCCCGAGCAATTAGAGTTACTTAAACGTATTAATGTACGTGCATGGTTTCTCGGCGTTGAAAGTTTAAACTATGAGTCTGCTAAAGCAATAGGAAAAGGTTGTCCTAAAGAAAAAATATTCGAAACTGTTAGAGCTGCTAAAAAAGTATTCGATGGATCATTAAGCGTTTATGGTAGTTTTATTGCAGGTTTGCCACACGATAGTAGAGAAACAATGGATTTGTGGATACAAGAGATAATTGAAAATAATGACGTATTTGATGCATTTAGTTTTAGTCCACTTGAACTTGGCACTGCATCTATTCTTTCTCAAAATCCAGAAAAATACGGTTATATTATTAATAAGGATGCAGATACTGAAAATAAGTGGTCTAACGAGTATTGGAGTGCAGACGAAACCGTTGAATATGTAAAGCATTTACAAGGAACAGTACTGCAAGATATTAAAGTTTCTACTTTTTTCTTAATGTTTTATCAATGTCTTGGGTTTACCTTTGATGAACTTAGGGTAATGACTTTTACAGATCTGTTTTCAAATCCTCTAGCTAGAAGAAAAGCAAGGCAATATCTAGAAAAAAGTTACTATTCTAAAGTTGAAAACTTTTTAGACGTAGGACCAGTTCAGCCTAATATACGTTATATGAAAAATTTATCAGTTAGTCAAGAACTAAAAAGTAAATTAAAAGAAGAGTTTAGTAAAAAAGAATTAAATGTAACAATTGAAAAAGTATTGCATACATCTGACAGTATGCACGATTGTGATATAGCAAATAAAATAGCACAACACATTAGTTCTATAGTGGGATGCGAAGTGTACCCTGCATACATTAAGTTAGGCTCGAGAGAATATTTACCACCTCGAACTGAGCCTGGTACTACTGCTATACAGATAATTTTAGATGGCGACGGCCCTATAACATGGGACGAAGCAGTTGATGTATATTATGACAACGCAGTCCTTGACCTTGGAAGAATGCATAGTATACAAGCTTCTGATACTTCTGATAGAATATTTTTTCATATATCGATAATTGATAAAAGTTACAAAGAAGTATTAGAAATTATTAATGGCAGAGAGGAAGAAATTTTTAATGTCGTATTATGAAGAAATAAATTTGCCCACGTTTGATGTACTACCCGAGCTAGCTGCTCTAGAAAACTCAAACAACGTATATTGGATACAACCTTCTAATCCATTAAGTGCAGAACAAATATGTTTAAATGCAGCTCCGGGGTATACCCATGATGTAAGTTTTGGTGCAGGATACTTTGCAGACAAGGGTAAATCAGACTTCTTTATAAGACATACAGAAAATGGTGACGAACGCATACCTATGAAACCTAGTAGTGTATATCATTGGGAACTGTGCGATATTTTTAAAAGCACTGTATTTGAAGATATTTACAATGCTATTAAATCAAAGTATAATATAGGTAGAGTTAGACTGTTAAAATCTGCTCCACGTACTTGTATGAATTGGCATGTTGATCCTATACCTCGATTACACTATCCTATACAAACAGATAGTGCTTGTCTAATGATAATTGAAGATGAACTATATCATTTGCCTCTTAATACATGGACGTATGTTAAAACAAACAAAGGATATCATACTGCACTAAATGCAAGTGATATTAGTCGTATACATATAGTTGCGGATATATTACCATGAGCTATTTAACTATACTTCTAATTTTTAGATTTATTATAATAACATCTATTTTAGAAACTGTGCGCTATAATTTTCCACAAAGTTTAATTGGAGGTGCATTAAATCGTTGTAATGTAGCTGAAAGAATGATATTTTATGCAATGCCTTTTGCAAGTGACTTTTATGTAGTCTTAGCATACATCGATCATAAGTATCCAAAAGTTTTACCAAAGATTGATTGGAACAAGATGCCTAAAAGTGTAATATACTAATGACAGTATTTAGAAAGACAGACACATTTAATATTTTTCAACAATGTGTACCTGACTACAGTTGGCAAACTATATTAGATTTCGGCGGAAATAGAGGAAATTTACTTACTTCATCTGCCGGCGCAATAGATTCTAAAAAATATACATGTTTAGATATTAGTAAAGAAGGACTATCTGCTTTACCAGAAGGTATAAAGTCAGTCCATTGGAATAGATATCATTCGTATTATAATCCAAACGGAACTACTAACGAACCATTTCCTAAATTAAAATGGTATGACATAGCATTTGCAAATAGTGTGTTTACTCATCACGTACTAGACGAAGTATTGTATTGCATAAGACATTTATCAAAATATTCAAATAGAATTGTGTTTACTTATATAGATCCTAAGAACAAAGTGTTTCTTGCAAGATTTAAAGAAAAATATTATGATCTAAATTTTGAGGATAAGTTAGTTTCTTACACTACAGATAAGAACGGAATTCTTTGGAGTGCATACAATACCGAACATCTAAAAGAACACTTAAATTACTACAACGTAACAGCGGGAACAACAACTTGGTTTAATTATATTGATATACAAGTTAATCCACCAACTCCTTGCGGAGTGTTCGGATATTAGAATAAATATTAGCTAACATGTTAAGTAAAGGAGAACACAATGACTACATTAACATCACATTTAAATAAAGAAGGTGCCGGCGAAACTTATTTTGGGCATCTTAAAATTGGGCTAAACATGGTTACATGGTCAGCAGCAGTATTTGTAACTAGTACTATCCATGGAATTTTTCCCTTTTTACTAGAAAAAACATCAATGCATTGTGCTGAAAAATTAGCTAGTTTAGTTAAGCAAACATTTGCACACCATAAGGTATAATAATGAAATTTGGTAACTTAGGCCGATACGGCTATTTGATTAATACTGAACATTTGAAAGAAGTAAAGTCTGGTTATTTTCAACATATGTGGTTTGCTTTAAAACTAAGCACATTTGGTGTTGCTAATGCAATCACTGGCTATACCCATGCATTTCTACCGTTCCTATTTCCTAATACTCCTCATAGAATTACAATGAGACAAGTTGAGCTAGCAGAAGAACTTATTGCAGAACTAAAAGCTTCGATTGAAGCAGAAGACGCAGAAAAGAATAAAGGCGCATAAAGCGCCTTTATTTTGTATAGTATTTAATAATTTATATTAAGTTAACCCAAGCGCCGTTTTCGTAGCCTTGGAACTTGTTATCTGTTGTATTGTAGATTACCATTCCGTTAGCAGCAGTTAATGCATCACGCTCTACAGTAGTTAAGCTACCAAATTGTACAAATCCAGTCATAACAGCATTGCCTTGCACGTCAAGTTCCTGTGTAGGAGTAATTGTTCCAATACCAAATTTCTTTTCTTTAAATGCAAAATAATTAGTCGGATCATTAAATGTTCCAGTACTCGAAGAACTGAATAGCAATGCATTTTCTCTGCCTACGATTGTGCCTGTTATTTGTTCACCGTTAATGTCATCTCTACTAAATCTCAACATGCCGTAATTAATCGCCGGGTCACCAGATATATCAGAAGTGCTTGTTCTTGAAATGTTAAGTGCGCTAAATTCATCTGTTGATTTTAGTACTATTCGGCTTTGACTATTAGATTCTAAATTTCCAAAAGTTACAATATTTGAAGGCGATTGATATGCTTCTGCTCCGATGGTACTATTTACAGCATCTACTAGCTTTGTACTGTCATCACCAAATACACTTCCTTTTAAATCTAATGTAGCTACTCTAGCTACATGATCAACTAAAATATTTAGATCGACATCATACATACTGCCTCTTAAGCTTCCGTCAAGATCACCTAAAAATGCCCTTAAACCTGCGTCGATCAATTTTGTACCGTCAGGATCGTAATAATCAGCAGTATTGTGTGATATAATTAATTGGTCACTATCTGAGATAATATCTAATTTTGCCAAGCGCCCATTAATTTCGATAATTTTTTCATCTAGGATATTATCCCATATATCACCATAAACATCACCTGTTAACGTTCCGTTAAATGTATTATCGTCGCCGTTAACCATCCTAGTACTATCTGCAGAAATAATATTAATTTGATAATCAGCACCAGGAGTAATAACATAATCAATTAAATTTTCACCAATATCAGGCGCAGGTGTAAATTGTGTTCCGTTCCATTTTAATACATCACCAGTAGCCGGAGTATCTGTTGTAATATCTACATCATTTAGTTCGCCTACACTGCTTGTACTAGTAGTATTAACAAGTACACCACCGCCAGTTACGCCGTCGCCGACATACAACCGTTTTGTATCGGTTGTATAAACTAGTTCACCTTCTGCTGGTGTAATTAATAATCGCTGCGCATCTGTGCCGCGTCTTAGACGTAATGCCATTCTAACATCTCCTGGTATGCTTTAATATACAAGTATTTATGCCTTTTTATGAGATAAGTAGATTTACTTTCTTTTTTTCATAAAACTCTTAGTACGTGCTTGTACATCTTTTTTAACTCTAGCAGTATTTATACTAAAATCTACACGTTTAATTGCATCATCATATTCATTAAAAAATGATTCAAGAGTTTTATCTAAATTTTTAGCATTTGACTCGTTTTTTAAATCAATCTCCCAAATTTTTCCATCAATAAAGTGTACATTAATAGAATCAAGGTATTCTATAGGTACTGCTTTAATTTCGACATCCTTCAGAATTTCTGGCCAATGTTCGACTATTTCATTTGGTAATTTATTAGACACTAGCCTTTTTCTTCTTTTTTGTTGGAACTAACTCTTCGGCTTGTCTCCGTAATGCAGCAGCTTCTTTACTTAAACGATCTGCTTGCGATCGGTATTGTGCAGCAAGTTTATCGTCTGTTAGTACTTCAGTATTAGTATCAACTATATTAGTGTCGACTGTTTCTGTAATTGGTGTTTTAGTTTCTGGGTCTGCTGTTGCTAAATCACTTACTGACACACCTTGTTGTTCGGCAATAAGATCATTTAATTGATTTAACATTATTGATGTATTTCGGTTGGGAATCATTTCAACATTATTTGTAGCCATCTTAACCATTTTACCAGTTTTATGGAAAGCAGGTAACATAATTCTACCGTCAGCTAGTCTAGTTCTTGCCATAGCATCTGCTAGATCTTTTGAACTTTGACCAGCGTCAGATTCAACTAATTTGATTAGTGCATCATGCTCGTCTGCTGACAAGTTCTCGGTAGTTACTACAATACAGTTCTCAGGCTCACCCGGCACTACTCTATATGCTACGATCACTTTTCTTTTGCTAGAGACTACTCTACCTACGTGTTTCATATTCATTTTATTCTCCTTTAGGCTGCGGTTGGCTTGCAACTGCTGCTAAAAATGTTTCTAGTTTATTATATGTAGTTCCGACTACTGCCATTTCATTTGGCTTGAATGCACCACGTTGGCTTGCAACATCAATGATGCTCTTTAGTGATTGTAAATCACTAATAGATAAATCAGGACCCGGTGCTTCACTGGTTTCGGGTGCTTCTGCAACTTGTGCTTCAGCGTTTGTATCTTCGCTCATAATTATCTCCTTGTTATAGTATATATGCGCAGTTTATTTATTTGTACTTTAAATGTGGACAAGCTAACATGAAATAACTCATGTCTTTTGTTTCTTCAAACCCCACAGTTAATACTTGTATCAATTTATTGTCACTATCAAGACTTACATTTTTACCAGTATAAAATCTATGTTTTAAATTCTGTTTAATCCATTTGACTAAACTTTCTTCTAAATTATATTTCATTGGTAAGTTAACGTATTCAAAATGCGGCGGAGCAGACTTTACTTTCCTCACTTCGAATATGTTTAAAGGATTTGTATTTTTGATCATTCATCTTCCCCTAAATTTAAATCTCCACCCGGTGTAGTACTACTAAGATTACCTTTAACAAATGTATTGAATGCAATTGATATTCTTTCATTATTAGAAATATTTTTCTTTACATAATGAAAACACTGAGAAGGAAATAACACAATGCAATTATCTTCTACAGGCAGCTCCCATTCCATTGAGTTGTATATAGTATGCTCTGTAGGCTTTAGATTTAATAAAAACGTAGGAGTTAAATTATTAAATGAGATTGAAGGAGTACTGTCTGATGTTTTTAAATATAATACACCAGACACAATGCTATTAGTGTGATTGTGTAACATATGTTCTTGTCCGGACTGTGTAACATTTAGCCACGAATTAGTCATATGTAGTTTATAATCATACTTCATAATACTAGTAAAATACTCTTGTGCATGATTTAAACACAGTTCTTTTAATCTCTTAAATTTAGGATTATTTAATAAAAATTCATTAAACGATAATCCATTGCCTAAGTTCTGTAAAAATATATCAGTAGAGTACAAGTTGTCTACTTCGTCTTTAGTAAAGTCAACAGCAATAGATTTCTTAGCTACTACTGTCGGAAATAATGGGTATAAATCAAAACTCATTACGCGGCCGCATCGTAGTGTACTGAAGTACCAAACGGTCCTTCCAAGTTTTTATCACGGTTGCTGTGAATAAGGAATACTGTGTCACAGTAGTCTGGATCACCCCAACTATCCCAAGCATAACCATCTGTAAACATAATAAGCTTCTTAGGAACATAATTTTGTTCTTTCATATATGTCCAGTTAGCCATAAAGTCAGTGCCGCCGCCACCCATTAATTGGTAGTCCAGCAAGTCTTTTCCGTCGTTAGCTTCAAAGTCTTCTTCGTTGTATACGTTAGTATCAAAGCACCATACCTTAATGTTATAGTCTGGAAACTCTTCCATAATGCCTTTGATCTCACCTAAGAAATCCTTGCCTTGTACTTCGCCAATTGACCCACTCATGTCTATACAAACTGCAATATCAATAGTATCTTCAAAGTCCATGCTAGGTAAAATAGCACCACTCGTCTGACCTTTACGGCTCGGACGACTAAACGTATAATCGCTTCTAATAGAACTTTGAACTGACTGTCGAATAATTTCACGCCAGTTCATCTTAGGCTCTGTAAGCTCTTTGATAATGCGCTGTACAGCACCTGGAACATTGCCAGCACCAGCACTCTGTGCCGCACTAATCATATTCTCTTTGATCTCATCTTTGATCTGCTTCATGTCTTCTTTAGAGTACTTAGGCTTAGATTTACTTGTAGCATTACCGTTGCCGTCTTCGTCTACATCACCGTCTGAACTGCCTTCGTCACCTTCGTCCATGTCAAGGTGTTCGTCTAACATTTCGCCAAGTTGTTTTAAGTATTCTTCGCCGTTCTTTTTAGCCTCTTCAAATACGTCATCGTATACTTCTTCTGAAGTCCAGCCTTCGTACTTAAAGTCTTGATAGCAACTAACAATGCTTGGAATTGCGCCAATGCGATCCCGTACAAGTGTATTGTTTACAATATAGTCTGCACTGATGTTGTAAATCATAGGATTGCGATCTTCTCGACGTCCTAAGTGATCAAACACCATATGCAAAATTTCGTGTGCAACAACAAACTCAATTTCTTTATTGTTCATTGCATTAAAGAATTGTGTGTTGTAATAAAGGTTGCGACCATCTACAGCCGCAGTAGGAAGCCAGTCATCTGCCGCAATAATTTTTAAGCGTGTAGCCATGTTGCCAAAAAACGGATGACGCAGTAGCAAGCCAATACGTGCAGTAATAATACGATCCATAACTTCTACACGCATTGTTTCTAATGCTTCTGGAGTAATATCTGGATCTGGAGTAAAGTTTTTTAGTTTACTTGCTGTATCTTTAGTGCTCATGTCATTGCCCTTTATCTAACTTATACATATATTATAGCATCATTAGTATATATGTCAACCATTATATTTGTCGAAAGAACAGACGAGCTCAAAAGAACTCGTCCTTTTTAGTTCTTTAGGCAGCGTTTGCAGCCTTAATATACTTGCCATAACGATCATGGAATTCGTCAAAGCACTCAACTTCGTCTGGGTCAATTGGCAATCCGTATTGGGTAAGCGCAAGTTTAATGCCCATAACAACAAGTTCTGTGTCAAAGTTATCCATTGAAAAGCGCAAGAAGTTATTAACCATGTCATCAAACTTCTTGTTTCCTGCATCACAAGCTTCTTTAAGCTCGTAGCACAAAGACACTGTCAAAGAGTACATAGCACTAATTTCTTTAGTTTTTAGCTCTTTTACTTTGCCTGTTAGAATGTCAGTAGGGTTAGGCATGCTTGAAGCTACTTTGCGGTGTGCCATAAACTTAACAGCAAGACCTTCACCTACAGCGCCTGCAACAAGGTCTGTAGTGGTGTTTTCGTCCAACTCGTCTTCAAGCAGTTCACTTACAAAACTCCAGCTACGCGGTGTTGCAAACGAACGTGATGAGCTCTTAGGATCAAAGTCATACAAGTCTTTCTTAGCAAAAGTCAAGTAGCCTACAACATCTGTGTGTTCGTTGTTAGCGACTGCCCAGTTGAACCAATCGTCAAAGTTAACAGCAAGTTCTAAGTGAATAAAGCGGTTAGCCAACGGAGCAGGCATACGATACGTAACACCTTTGTCAGCTTCACGGTTACCAGCTGCAACAACCGAAACATTGTCTGGCAACTTGTAAGTACCAACACGACGGTTAAGAATCAGCTGATATGCTGCCGCTTGTACACTTGGCGCCGCAGAGTTCATCTCATCTAAGAACAGTGTAATATGATCATACTGTGCCGCAAACTCTTCGCTTGGAAGTTCATTAGGTGCGCCCCACACCATTGTACCTGAGTTGCTGTCAAAGTATGGAATACCTTTAATATCTGTAGGTTCCCAAAGACTCAAACGAATGTCAATAAGATGCGAGTTTGAAAATGTGTCATTAACTTGACGTACAATATCACTTTTACCAATACCTGGAGGACCCCACAGGAAGATTGGACGTTGCTTTTTAAGTGCATGTTTAATGCTGTTTTTTGCGCCGTTTGGGCTAACTGTGCGTGTTGAAGTATCCATTGTGTATTCCCTCTTTGTTTACATCAGTGCATTTATTTAAACTATACATATATAATAACACATCTACAGCATTTGTCAACTGTTTTTTAAAAAAAGAACTTGTTATAAATCAAGGACTTATAAGTTTTCCAGTTATTTGTAAAGTATAACGAGTAGTTAATCCTAAATTTGCTGCTGCATGAGGAATGCCTGAGCTCCAAAGTATATAATCGCCTTTAGAATATGCATTTACAATGTGATTTAAAATTTCAAAATAATGTCCGTTTTGCCAATCTTCCAAAGCTACTATTGCTCTATATACATCTTTTCTTTCTACGTTGTATATTTGACAGTATTTTTCAAAATGGTCTACATGTCTAGGCATAACAACACCAGGTTTCATTTGGTAGAATGTAAATCCGCAATCTGTTAGCCCTATTTGTTTTGCAACTTTGTGTACCCAGCTTGGCATTTTATTTTGATCTGCAAACATATTTCCTGTATATGTTTTATAATCAAATCCTTGTTTCTTCCATTTTTCTATATCTAAATAGTGCGCTTCTTTATGTACATAATCAAGATTTGTGTAATCGTGATTAACCCATGTAGGAGTTACTTTTCCTCTAAGCCATGTCTCCGTCATTCTTTTGCTGCCTTTTAAATGCTTTTGTTAATCCATATTTGCGTAAATCGCCACTAAAAAGAGTTAGTTCGACTGCCTTCTTTTCGTTCGTTACTATAATACTTCTATTTGTAAGATAGTAAGGACAGTCAATAAACTTGTCAAGGTGTATGATTACTTGAGTAGATAAAGGAACATCTCTTGGATACGGAATATCATATGTTGCTAAGTCTATTTCAGTTAGCACATCAAATCCAGCTTCTGTAAGACGCAACCCGCCAGAATCTTTATCTCTATTGTTTTTCCACCATAGTGGCATATGCTCTTTTACTGATGAAGGATTTGTACTTTTACCAAGTTCGTTTAAAAACAGCTTAGTATACGTTTCTTTCCAATTCATTTTTCAAACACAATATCGCCAGTAGTTAATTTATATACTGCAAAATCTGTTGTTTTAAACATTTCATTTAATTTTTTAGCAAGATTATGTGCATGTCCTGGATTTGAAAAACTTGTTTTCTTATACTTTGGGCCAGGATAGTTAGTAAGTGCGTTTGCACTTTTTAAATTAAATGGTTTACTTTGATAAAATACAGCCCAAATTGCCTCAGCCTCAAGAATTTGTTCACTTTTATAAGTTTTATTATTTGTAAATTCTAATAATACAGTGGGTTTAGGCCTACTCATATACGTGTCCTTTATTAATTAACTACGTATATATTTATCTTTTTAAAATAAGCTTTACAAATTATTTCCAGCCAGAACCACCGTCCATGGAAACTTGGATAATTTCTTCATTATTATTATTAGACTGAGATACTAATTTTTCTAGATCACCCTCTAACCGGCTCATTACTGCACCAATTGTAAATGCTAAATTTTTTGCTTGCTGTATAGAAAGCTTTACTTCTCTTGATTGTGAATTATCAGCAGATTTAACCTGTTGCATAAATTGCTGTAAAGGAATAGTGTTTAATGGTTCAACGGTTTGCACGACTTAACTCCTGTCTCATTTCTAGATCATTTTTAAACGGGCCACGACTTTCATACCGTTCGATCGTAATTAGTTTTGGGCAAAAACTTTTAACCCACCCTTTGTCAAATTTAATAATATAGTACCCTGCACAATACAAACTTTTAGATTTTTCACTTTTAGTAAATAATGGAAGTTTACATTTTATATCATACAAAGCATTATAAGGCACTACACTTGTAGGAAATCCGTGTACTTTTAACGTTTCGTCGATAGGGTCGTCTTTAGTTTCGTCTTTAATATCCCAAACAATATCAAACCCAAACCTTTTCTTCATTTGTTTCTTATTATCAAAGAAACAAGTTTCTACTTTACTGCTAAACATATATTTGTCATCAGCAAATGACATAGTACCGATGCGTTCTTTGTCGTTTTCGATAATCCAAAATTTATCTTTTAATACAGGTTTTGCTTTTAATGTCATACTGGATACCTCGCTTGTAATGGTTGTGCATATTGCTGTGCTTGATCTGCAATACGTTGCATATCCCATTTAGCACAGAACTTCATAAGACGCATACCAACTTGTGTAATGTCTTTAGGTTTTGCATGTTCTTGAATAGTGTTATTAATTATCTCTCTAATTTCTGCAGGTTGTGCTGTAAGATCGCACAAGACAACGTTTCGATTATAATCATCTAGTACACGATGTTCTTCACCGTTATGATCTGTCCAACGCTGTAGCATCATGTTGTTCCAATTAAAGCCTTTTGTGTCTTTATCTGCAAATGCTTCGTTAAGACCAACTTTGTTCTTAGTACCTTTTGTACGTACACCCGGATATGCACTAAACACGTTGTCACTAGTGTCACCACGCATACACTTTTCAAACAACATAAAGTCGGGTTTAGGTGCTGCTTTAGGTTCTTTAGTTTTCTTGTCAATAACAGGATTACCTTTGTCATCAAAGTATCCTTCATGTGTGATAGTTGTATTACTCACACCATTGTATTGTGAACAGTTAGGACCAATAAGTTGTGCAAAGTCGCCATCTGTACTAACAATAATACATTTATCATTAGGATGTGCTTGGACCCAACCAGCAATAAGATCATCTGCTTCTAGTTGCGGATGTCGCATAACAGTGCAGTTAGTCTTTTCACTAACAAAGTCTTTAAACTCATCGAAGAGTTCCCAAAACACAGTATCTTCTTCTTGCTGACTAGGAGTAAGTGCATCACGTGCTACTTGTCGATTGCGCTTGTAAGGCTCATAATAGTCTTTGCGCCAGCTACGTCCTTCTAAGCAGAACACAACATGATCTGCATTAAAGTCAGTCCATGCCTTTTTTACACTGTTAAGCGTAATATGAATCGCCATACCTGCTTTCGTGTCGATATCGCCACGTACAACGTGACGAGCTCTAAAGAAAGTGTTAGCAGTATCTACTAGTACATAAGTTGCCATTGTATTACCTTGTATTGTGTTGTTATTAATATAATTATAGCATTAAATATAATCTTTGTCAAGTGTTAGTTCCAAAAACTTTTCATCTTGTTTTCAAACATTTTATAGCATTCGTTTAATGTTAACCTAGGTAACCATTCTTTTACATTAGCGGCACTTCCTTGCGCTGCCAAGACTTTAAATCTTCTATCATGATCTGTTATTTCACTTAATACTGTATTGTCGGTAGTTTGAAATCTAACAGCATACAGCGGCTCGCCGCGTTTAAAACTAATTTTGTTAATATTAGGATCTGTAAAAAAACAAAAGTTTGTAGATCTTGCCCATTTACTTATATTAAACTCTCCTGGCATATTTGTCAACGATTTGGTTGTTAATGGCGGATCTATTACTTCCATGACTATATTATCATCTTTATTAATAAAACTATATTGTAATAAAATACAAATCATGTTTTGATCATTTAATTTCTCCCTTTCTGGAAATCCTATAGTTAGAAAAGGGCTTAGATCAATATTAGGATCTCTATCATTAGTTATTATAACATCTGTTCCTATTTGTGATATTGTAAAATCAAATGGACTTAGAATATAATATATGTTTTTTAAATGATTAGTTATAGCAGGACATTTGAAAGAGTCTAATTTTGCTTGCTTTCTTAAATATTTAAGTGCAGGAATTGGTTCAAATAGTAATGCTTCTAGATCAAACAGATATTCATTATTAGGAGGTTGCAACACTCCAAAATATTCAATCTTAATCATAATACAAATATTCCTTTATTAGATGTTAACCAAAATTTAACGATATAGATACTCTAGATTCTGTATTAGTGCCCTGTTGAACACAATGCCGGAGATAAGATCTAAAAATAATCAACATGCCTTCTTTAGGATGAAAGTCTATTCTTTCAAAATTTAAATCATTTTGTTTTGTAATATTTCTTACAGGCATCATGTCAGGAACAAGAGGACTCTCAAATACAATATTACCTGCACCCTGCGGAACTTTAGGATAGTATACACAACTAAACACACTGTCAGGATGTACATGATATTCTTGGTATGTGCCTTTGGTATTAATATTTCCCCAAGCACCATTACATTGATACGTATGTTCTGATGCAAATTCAGAAGCAAATTTTTGTACGTGATCAGCAATAATATTTATTAAAGGAGAAAATGTACTGTCATCTAATAAATCAAAAGTACCGTGAGTAGTATATGTATTTCCTTCCCATGTAGTACCGCCACTTGGGATAGTCTCCTGCAATTCTAATATTTTATTAGACCATAGATCATTTTGTTCTTTATTGAATATATCTTCATGCGTATAAATCGGCGTTGGAAAATATAAGTTTATTTGTGACATTAAGATATTTCGCTTTTACTCTGGTCAATTGGTACAACATTAATATATCCTGCACCTCGGTTAGTGTCTTGTCCATCTTCGTCGAGCATATTATATACAATGTCACGGAACCAACGATCTACAATTTCTTCTTCAGGATCGTTATCTACTCCGTAGCCTGCTTCAACAAGTTGAGCAATAAAATACTTATTCCAGTCCAACTCAAAAAACCCATTACGAACATTTTCTTCATTTACTTTGACATCAATAACATTTACCCAAGGTTCTTTCTTGCGTGTATGATACGCTTTAGGATCACGTTGTTTGAGAAGTTTTAATTCTTGCTCTTCTAGTGCTGCCTTTTCAGAAGCAATCGCTTCTTCTTTAGCAGTAATGCCTGTAATATCTTTCAAAAACTTTTTCATATCAGTCCTCTTTCTCTTAGCTCTTCATCGAGTGGTTTGTTAATTTTAGCTTTCACTGCATCGTAATCCGGATAACCTTTTTCAAATACTGGAGACACTTTATTATGTTCCCCAGGCATTTCCGAATAGGCTAATGTGGAGTCGGGGAGTGAATCGCCATCCTTTTTCCATACACGCTTCGGCAACGTCCTTAACATTAAGAGCATATTCTTCGCTGCGTCCGCCCAACGGCATAAGGTATACCGGACATTGTACCCCGGCAGTTCTGTAAGCGTCCACAGCAGCTTCAACTTCTGCAAAATCGTCATCAGTAGCGACAACAAACTTGAAATAAATGTCACTACCGTTAACAGTACTATACTGATGAGCGACAACAGGCAGGATAGCAGTATCCCAAGGTTCTCCGCTAACACTAAGTTTTGGGGAACAAGACCACGTGACTGTAAATCGTTCTTGAGTGTTAAGATACTCGTAGAACTCGTTGTGTAAAGGTTGTGTAGTGTTTGTTTCAAATGTGACATTTTTAAGATCCTGCATGCGTGGATGTTCAAATAGCTCTACATAAAGTCGTTGCCACGCTAACAACGGCTCACCGCCTGTAAGGATAAGATGTACATCTTGTCCATTTTCTTGCACCCACTTGCCATTAGGAGTAAGGGACAACAAATGTTCGACTACTTCATCGATAGTTGCTTGTTTATTAAAGTGTTTAAACTCAGGATAGATGCTAGCATAAGTGTCACAGCCTGTGTGAATGATAGGCAAGTCTTCAAACTTTTCAGTTGTTTCGTGTACCTTTGCATCAATCAATGCCTTTACTTCCGCATTGTATCTTTGTCCTTCTGCATGAAGTTCTGTGCGATTCTTTTTAGTATCAACACCAAAGTTCATGCAACGGAAGTTACAACCAAAGGTACGTAAGAATACACTAGGTACACCTACAAACTTACCTTCACCTTGTACACTGTAAAATGCTTCCGAATATCTTAGTTTCATTGTTTAATTCCTTCGTTGAGTAAGTTTCTATGTTTTGCCCAATTTTTACTATTAGTAAAGTACGAATTTAAAATTTCTGTAGTAAAGTTTTGAAACTTCAATCTTACTTCAAAGTATCTCATTGAATCAATGTCTTTGTCTTTGCCCGGTGCATAAAATGTATTAGGGTTATAAAAGAAAAAAGAATCAGGATCTAATAAAATTACATCTCCATTATCTGTATTAACCATTATATTTTTTCTATGTAGATCAAAATATATAAAAGGATAGCTATCTTGAAAAAGTAAAATATTAGATATTATTTTAAAATATTTAGAACTTACTTTATTAGCATGTGTATTATAGTTATTTAAATATTCTATAATATCAACACAATTAGTTAGATCAACAGATTCCATTGTAATAGAGTTATCGGTAATATCTAATACATTTACTGCACAGGGTTCTAATTCTCTAAACTTTTTATATACATAAAACCAGTCATGAATATTTTTATTTAGTAAATTATGTTCTTTTGTAAAAGAAACACTCATTAGCAACTAAACTCTTGTTGTAGTTTAATGTTGTCAAAGAACTCTTTCTTTGTACCTGCATCATCTTTGAATGCACCACGTAGTACTGTAGTTTGTGTTAAACTACTGTGTGCCATAATGCCACGGTTCTCACAACAACCATGCGTTGCCTGAATATACACACCTAAGTGTTCTGCACCAGTTGCCTTTGCAATCTCACGTGCAATATCATTTGCAAGTTCTTCTTGCAGTGTACCACGTCGAGCGCACCACTGTGCAATACGTGTGTACTTGCTAAGACCAATTAGTTTGTCTGCGGCAATAATACCAATATATGCAACACCGCTTACTGGCTGGTGATGATGTGAACACATACTCTTTAGTTCTGAACGTACTACAAGCATACCTTCGTAGCGATCATCGCTGTCATTAGGAAATGCTGTTGCGCTTGGCATAGGATCATAACGTCCTGCCATAATCTCATTAAAGTACATTTTAGCAAGACGTCTTGCTGTACCTTGGCTGTTAGGATCGTTGTGCCGATCAATTACAAGAGCGTCTAATACATTTTCAAATGCTTCTGTTGCGCCTTCGATAAGTTGTTCTTTATCGCCTTCTTGTAGGACTTGAGAGATATTATCTCCTGCCCAGTAACGCAAGCCTGCGTCTTCTAGCTTGCTTCTAATTTGTAATGCTTTACTCATTTTCATTCTATCTCCGATGTTAAGGCAGTGGATTGCCAATACAATGCATAATATAATATACATTATACATTGTATTTAGGTTTTTGTCAAGTCTATTATACAAAATATGTGTTTAACATTTCTAAACGATCATGTGCCGCGGCCATTGCATCTAGTTCTTTTTGAATTGTTTCAATAATATCTGAATGTTCGCCGATGCCTACAACTTTTTGCATGTATACTTCGATATTTGTTTTATGCAACTCAATTTCTGCCTCTGCATGCATACGAGTAGCTTTAATCATTTGTTCTTTCAAATTCATATTCCTTTCCTTAATATATTAGGTCTAATTAATAGTTAAATCAGCACCTGAGTTGTCAGCACCAACTGTGCCTGTAACAAAGCTATTAAAAGCTATGCTAATTCTTTCGTTGTCTGTATCATTAGGTAACACTGCATGGTTTAGCTTAGAAGGAAATATTATTACATCATTGTCAAATACAGGAATATTCCATTCAATTGAATTAGCAGGATGATATTCTTTAGCTTTCATATTTAGTAAAAACGGATAATCTAATCTATTAAATGTTATTAATGGTTGACTGTCTGACACATTAATATAAAAAACTCCAGATAATATACTATTCGAGTGATTATGTAATGTATGTTCTTGATTTCTCTTTGTAAGATTGAGCCACGAATTTGTAATATATAATGTATTATCAATTTTCATTACATCATTTAAATAATTATTTAAATGAGAAGTAAGAGCTTTTTTTAATCGACTTAGTTCGTCACAATCTAGTATAAATGTATTTTCGGAAACGCTATTACCTAAGCCGTGATCAAGTAACGGAACATTATTAATAAATGTTGTTTCTTTATCAGTAAGCGTTACGCCCATTGGTTCTTTATAGATAATTGTTGGAAATAATGTATATAATTCAGGCATAGTTAATATAATTTCCTTTTTCTGGTATTACATTCCGAATACCGCCGGTAGGGTCTATAGTATCACCATCACGCCGAAAAATTAAATGTACATGAGGATACATGCAGGTTTGGCCTGCACTTTGACCTATATTTAACCCAATATTATAACCAGTTATTGTAGTATTTTTAGATGCAACATTTTGGTTTCCCATTTCGATAGCAAACGCAAAACACTTCTGTATTGATTGTTGATCTGCTATTCTTGGTACAATAAGTGTATGCCCGTCCGTTACTGGGTACTTATCATTAAACACAACAAACTCTTTAGTAGAAATTTCAATATCGGTCCAAGGAGCTCTTCCTTCTTGGTGTGCTAATTCTAAATTATCTATCATTGTGACCTACGACTTTGCTGAAGCATTCTTTTTAAACTCCATAGTTCTTCGAGATGCGCTTGGCATATTTGTTGTTTAACACCGTTTTTTTGCATTTCTATGAGTTCGTTTTGTTTCTTTTCTACAGCTATTTCTATAGCTCTACTATGTGCTGAATCTTTAGTACTCATGAACATTCTCCCAAGGATAAACTAACCAAACATCTTCTTCGGCCTTGTTAACTTCATGTACACTGTATCGCACACCACCAAACTCGCTACTCAAATTTTCTGTAATAGTAGCAAAGCGAACATTTGCTATATCGCCATTCCAAACACTGTTCCAACCATTGTCCTCATCAGGTAAACAACTGCTCTGCCAATCCTGTTTGATCCAGTTAAATGTAGCACCGGTGTCGTTGATATCATCTACGATAAGAATGTTTTTACGTTTCTTATTATCCCAACGACACCCGACATCTTTTTGTTCTTCTAGATCTATATAACCAAACGCTTCTTCGCTCATCCAACAGTTACTTTCGCATTCACCGTGACTGTCATCACGTAAGCTAACTTTAAGTGCTTCGCAACGTATACCTAACATATTAGATAAAATAGTAGCAGGAATGTTTCCGCCGCGTGTAATTCCTACAATGTAGTCAGGACGCCAGTTGTCTTTGTACATCTGTAGTGCAATGTTGACGCAAGCGTTCTCAACGTCTTGCCAGCTGTAGTAATGTTTCTTAATCATTTAAGATATCTCCTGTATTTTTTTCTTTATAAAGCTTGCCCACTCTTTGTGACCTTCACTATTTGGATGACCACAAGATTGAAAATATTTACTAGGACGAATGTCTTCTCGTTCTACACAGGCATTTTTCCAATCTTTATTAAAATATTTTTTTGCAAACGGATTAGTAACTCTGTAATTTTTTTCAGTTAACCAGTCAAATTCAAATATAGGAATATCATATTTAAAGGAGTTATTGCTACTATTAGCAAGAAATTCTAAGTAACTAGTCTCTAAAAAATTTTTATGCTTTACTTTAGGAATATCACCGAACACACTATATTGTATTACTGGAACAGTCGCAGCTTCTAGGATAGTTTTTATGTATTTTTCCCAATTATCTAATATATCCGATAACGAAACATTTTTAAAATATTCAACAGTATCGTCATCTACTTGACAAAACCAATTCATTTTATTATCTACCCTAAGTCTTGTAACCCCAGACCAGCCTATAATAACAAAATCATAAGTTTCATTATAATTGTTTAAAAATTGATTTACAATATCTTCATTAGATGCGCCTGAAACTGCAACACTAACAACATCATGATCAATAAAATTAACCCAGCTTTCAGAAGGATTTAATCCATAACCTTCTGTCCAACTGCACCCGCATACTAATATTTTAAAACGGGTAGTTTTCATCGTCTATTTCTCCTGACTTTTTCTTGCCTTCGTAATCTTGTTTAACCATGTCATAAACACTTTTGAAGTTACGCCATACTTTTTCTAGTGCCGGATACTCTTTACACATACGTTCAACTTCGCCTGGATTAATATTTGATTTTCCAGTTAGCCAGTCTATGTCTATAGTATCCATAGTATTTGTATCAATAGTAAACGTACCGTCACTTGTACTAGAGTCAAATGTAATATCTGTTACGCTATCCCCTGCCCAATATGTTGTTGCACTGTTGGAGACACCACTAACAGTTAAGCCGTCAATATTACTAAGATCGATAATGTCTGTTGTGTAATCGTCTATGTTGATAGTAATAGTATCATCCTTTTTTGATTGCGTCATATAATACTGCTCCGCTGAAAAAATCTTTGTTTAGTTTAGTACGCTGTTTTTCCAACGCTACTTGGAAATCATCATAGTGATCCATATACTCTACAATTTGTGCAACAACTTTAGTTCTGTTATTTCTATAAGAGTTAAAGTCTTCAGTCCATGCACTTGGATACTTAAATTCAGGCAATGCCATTTCTGAATAGCTTAGGCGATCAGGCACCATAGGAATAGCATCTACTAGTGCGCCTTCATACCAACTAATACCAAGTGTTTCTTGAAGATTAGCTGAGAACACCATCTTTGCTTCGCCTAGCAAGTTGTGATACTCATTCTTAGTAAGTTCTTGTTCTTGACACACAACAAACTCATATTGCGGAAGTTGTTCTGCTAAGTCACGGAAAATTTCAACTTGTTTCTCGGGAGCAACACGATGCGGAAAGAGAATAAGATCTCGTTTTTCCATACCTTTGTAACTGTCTAAACTATTCTTTAGATACTCCATAGGCCAGCCTACACGATGTATTTTGTCCCAATCTATTGCATAGTCTTCGTCAAATACATCTGTAAACATATCAATGTGAAAGTCACTTGCAAAGAAGTTGTCATCATAGCATTCGTACATTGACATTTCAGCATGTCGTACCCAAGGCTTATCACCAATTAGCCTACCAAGGAAATCATGAGGATCATAACTACCAGCATGCCAAAGACCACCGACTCTAATGTCGACCCCAAGGAGTTCAGCCATGTAGCGCAACTGGATAACAGTTGGGTTCCACGCATCCGTATATAGGAAATAATCTCCATCTTTAATTTCTCCGTTACAAAACATTTCACCGATAGTTTCTAATTGTTTACTTTTGTAAACATTAGTACCACCGAAGTTAAGGAAAGCCCCAGGCGTAGTTGCCTGAGGCGTTTCCCCACCGCTAATAACTACAACATCTTCATTTGTAGCTCGTCGCAGTTGCGCTGGAAGATGTTCTTTCCATTGCTTAGTGTAGCGTGTGTCTACTGCTTCGATGTCTACAATATGAATAGTCATAATTAGAATCTCCGTTGGTTATTACTGCGTGGCCGACGTTGTTCAAAGTCTCTGCCGCCATTACGTGCTTTTGCACGAAGATAGTTTTGATACTTTTGGTATGCCTGCCAAACAATAGCATCTTTATTATAAAGATCAGCCTCGTTAAAAGGTTTACCTTCAAAGCGACAGTAGTCGCGGAACTTGTCCAGATCGTCGAAAATTTTATCTACTGGAGGAAAGTTGTAAGCCATATTAAGTTTCTCTCTTATGCTTTTGGATAAAAAATAGAACAGCCGTTTTCGTTGTCTTCAGCGACACTAATCTCTACAAACCGGCCGGGATATTTTGTAGAAATTTCTTTGTACAAGTCATCTGCGATCATCTCACAGCTCTTGTGGTCTAGCTCTAATACGCCTTCGACGTCATAGAGTCGTTGCATCCAGCGCTTAAACTGAATGAACTCAATATCGCGATCGTTATGAAATACTTCAATACGAACACGAAAGTGGAAAATATGACGATGTGGAATACCAAGGAATGATACATCATCCCAATCGCCAGTTGCTAGTTTAGGATCAGTATCTGCACCTGGGTACATATGTACACCTTCTTTAGCGAAGGTTACCCAAATACTACGTTCTGCGTTTTCCATGTTTCTCTCTTCTTTTAATTTACGTAACATGTAGTCGTGATAGCGTTCTTGCATAGTTTAATATTACACTCACTTAAGAACTTTGTCAAGCCCATATTTGCTCCAATCTGTGAACTTTTCACGGTCCATCAAATCGTGCAGGCTATGACACCAAACGCCTGGATTAGATGCTTTAAAATCTTTGTCGTCGATTTTAATCATTGCATTGTAGCCCCACTGTGCAACATACGGAACTACTACACGAAGTTGCGGAATAAAGTTATTGCTTTCGACAAGTCCGCCATCTAAGAACCATTCTAAGTTAATAGTGCTAGGAATGTCCAAACTACAAAGGATATCTTGATCTGTAAAGGCACGAATCATTAGATCCCAAGTTTCGAATTCATCTGAAGTAACAGGTTTGTAACTATGATTAGCACCAAAGAAGATATGTTCGCATTGTTGATATGTGTAATGCATCATAATTTCATTATAGTCTTGAACGCCAGTAACAAACAGTGTCTTCATTCCAAACGCAGGAGTCTTTTCAACTTCTACACCTGTAAAGAATGTAATACTGTCTGCTGTACCTGTTTCATAATCACGCTTCATTAGTTTCTTCCTTAACCACAAAGTGAACTTTTACAATACTGCCTTTTTGTTTTTTGATATAGTATTCAAGACCTGCATCTCTAAATACTTTTCTAAGTTCATTGATAGTAGGATCTTTTTTCATTAAAATGCTCCAAAGAGATCGTTTAACTGCTTGCGTGAATTAGCCATGCCAAATAAGTTTTCTGCTTTATTAAATTTTACACGCAACTTCCAACTGTTACTCTTAACCTTTTCTAATATTAAATGCTCAGATTTAGGAGCAGTTGCACCATTCAACAATTGATCTGAAAGTTCGGCTAGTTCTTCTTCAATAATATCTTGAATCGATCCAAAATCGATCTTTCTTACTTCTTTAAGAACGCCGCCTTCGTGAATATGAAGGTTCCATTTTTTAAACTTGTCTAAAAATATACTACCATCAGTAGCAATTATGTTATCGAATGTACTGGAAGCAACACTAATATGACCTTTTTTAGTTTTGTCCCAGCTTTTAATTTCAAGATCTAAATCAGGAATATCATTTCCAGGGCCGTAGTTAGTTGCTATACCCCGTTCATCATATGCTCGTTGTATAGCTACTCCATAACCACCGTCACCAAACCCACTTGCAGGTGCCACATAACCAGATTCTATTATAGGAATTACTCGATTTACTTGCATTATTCTAAACCTTTTTGTATTAAGTATGCGTTAATACGATGCATTTCATCTTTGAGATAAAGTTTCATAGTTTTCATACGTCGAACTTCTTCGGTAACATATGAATTATTATACATTGATTCTATCTCGTT
>Ga0209136_1000352_pt1 | contig 33345 bp, 34 predicted proteins | sample SaaInl0LU_22_DNA_FD_184640 | JGI IMG/M metagenome (GOLD analysis project Ga0209136, IMG submission 184640) | Marine microbial communities from expanding oxygen minimum zones in the Saanich Inlet - ESP_90LU_22_DNA (SPAdes) (version 2) | ecosystem: Environmental > Aquatic > Marine > Intertidal... | reverse complement strand
TCCGTCGGGATTTTGTACAACATATTTGTAGTTGTAAAATCCTTGCTTGAGATAAATAGCGCCCTCAAATACCCCTCGCGAAGCATTGTAGGTCATTTGAGTTTCATCATTGACTAAGAAATCATTAAATCCGCCATAAATGTGAATAGTTGAATCGCCTATATTATTAGCACCTAACAGTGAAAAATGAACCCAACTATAATCGGCTTCTATATTTGGATTGCGTGCATTGAATATGGTAGTTAAAAATTGGCCATTGATGTCTGGATTGTAGGTATAGGTCTGGTTGTATCTGGGAAAATCTGTGTAGAGATAACTGTGATACACCTCTTGCAAATCAATAAATTCGACAGCGTTATTAGCAACTCTAATATCCTTATTTTCAAAATAAAAATACTCATTGCCTCCCCAAAAAGAGGTGGCATCATTATAGCGATATTGTAGCTCATTGCCTAAAACATATTGGTGTTTTACGCCCAAAATAGCATTGTCTAGGTTGCGGTTTTGAAAGATACTCGTAGAAATGGTTTGGTCTGGATTTTGCCAACCCTTGGGATTTACAATACTGTATTGAACGATCTGTTTTTCGTTAATGTTTTCAAGTTCTCTAGATCTTTTGACGGCGATCGATACCTTGACCTCAGCTTGAAATATTACAAATGGTCGGCTAAAAAGTAGCTGATTGTCATCGTTATAAATGGAGAGGATGTAATTTCCCGATTTCGTGAATGAGGTTCTGTTATTTGGTAAGGTCAACGTATAATGTGAATATAGCTGTAGCGTACTTAGAGAGTTTTGATAAGTGGAAATTCTGATGTCATCAAAACCGTTCAAATACTCGTTGATGGATAGGTTGGACTTACTCCAATCGGCATTGTGGTGTGTAATCCTGTAAAAATAATCACTTTCTTCATTATTCAGGACGTCAAAAGACAGTTGTATTTGATCGCCCAGTCGAATAATTGGAAGGGATTGTGGGCCATTAGAATCGGAAAAAACAATGGTCCGGATATAGTGAGGCGGCGTAGTTATCTCCAATTGTCCCAGACTAAAAAATGGAAATAACATTAAGAATAGAAGATAACGACGTGTCAAGGCTTTAATTTTGGTATAAAGGTAGCTAAATTTCTATGCAAGAAGTACGGTCTTGTTTAGAATCAATATAAATAAAATCTAAGCGTCTTCAAAGGACAAATTTGCCTGATAAATTTGTAGATTTGCATCCGTAAAATCAACCTATTCAGATCTCGGATATATGTCAACTGACATCAGTATTAAAAAGGGTTTAGATATTAAACTCAAAGGGGCCGCTAAATCGTTTGTAGACGCGGCCATTAAAAGCAAGTACTTCGCAGTAAAACCAAGTGATTTTCACGGTATCATTCCTAAGTTAATTTTAAAAGAAGGTGAGTCTGTCAAAGCGGGTGAGGCTATTTTTTATGACAAATCGAATGAAGCCATAAAATTTGTAGCTCCGGCTTCAGGGAAAATCATTGAAATTGCTCGAGGTGAAAAGCGAAGAATTTTATCCATCAAAATTGAGGCTGACAGCACCCAGTCCATGTTGGATCACGGAAAACTCGATGTTTCTTCTGCCTCTGCTGAAGAAATTAAGGCCAAATTGCTTAGTTCTGGTTGTTGGCCTTTTATTAAGCAACGTCCCTATGACATAATTGCTAACCCAACATCCGAGCCGAAATCTATATTTATTTCTGCCCATGCAACAGCACCCTTGGCAGCCTCAAACGAGGTGGTTTTAAAAGGCCATGAGGAAGCGCTTCAAACCGCTCTTGATGCCTTAGCTAAACTAACAAAGGGATTGATTCACGTTGGTATTCCTTCCTCTGGGGAGAGTATTTTTGTTGGTATGTCTGGTGTCGTTACCCATAAAATTAAAGGACCTCATCCTTCAGGAAATGTGGGTACCTTGATAAATAAAATTGACCCTGTAAATAAAGGCGAAGTTGTTTGGACCATATCTCCTCAAGATTTGGTGATTATTGGAAAACTGCTTTTGACGGGAGAATTTGACGCCACCCGAGTTATTGCTTTTTGTGGTTCATCTGTTTCAGAACCCCGTTACATGGAAACCAAGATTGGAGCCGAATTGTCCACCATTTTATACGACAAAGGAATTGAGCAAAGTGACCATGTGAGGATAATTATGGGCAATGTACTCACCGGTAAGCAATCTGCACCAGATGGCTATGTTGATTTTTACAATAATAGTTTAACGGTAATTCCCGAAGGAGACGACTACGAATTATTTGGTTGGAATAAACCAGTATTTGATAAAATTTCGTCTACCCGTGCCCTAACATTTTCGTGGTTGTTCCCGAACAAGGAATACGACCTAAATACTAACACAAATGGAGAGCACAGAGCGTTCGTGGTTACCGGAAACTACGAGGCTGTTTTTCCTCTCGACATCTACCCAATGCAGTTACTCAAATCTTGTATGTACAAGGACTTGGATGAAATGGAGGCACTTGGTATGTATGAGGTAGCGCCAGAAGACTTCGCGCTGACTGAATTTGTTTGTGTTTCAAAACAACCTCATCAAGAAATTATTAGAGAAGGACTTGACTTAATGATTAAAGAAATAGGGTAATATGGGTCTTAAAAGTAGTTTACACCAACTGAAAGAAAAGTACAAAGGCACAAAAATGGCTCCTGCCTTTAATGCCTTGCATACCTTTTTATATATGCCAAATGAGACCACGAAAAATGGTACTCATATCAAATCGGTCGATGATTTGAAACGAACCATGAATACTGTAATCATGGCCTTAGTTCCCTGTTTAATTTTCGGTATGTTCAATGCTGGTTTTCAGCACTACGCAGCTCTTGGAACACCAGTCGATTTCCTTTCTTGGGATGCCTTTTGGATTGGGGTTATTAAAGTCTTACCTCTTGTAGCAGTGTCTTATGGTGTTGGCCTAGCCATTGAGTTTTTGTTTGCTGTGATCAAAGGTCACGAAGTAGAGGAAGGTTATTTGGTGACGGGTATGTTAGTGCCCTTAATCGTTCCAGTTGATTTACCACTTTGGATGTTGGCAGTTGCTGTGACCTTCGGGGTAGTCATTGGAAAAGAAGTATTTGGAGGTACTGGGATGAATATTCTCAATCCAGCACTTACCATTAGAGCTTTTCTTTTCTTTGCCTATCCAACTTGGATGAGTGGAGACAAAGTATGGGTGCATGGCGCAGTCGAACGTGCTGGCACGGCCGATGCTATTTCGGGAGAAACCATTTTAGGTAGTTATGCTCAAAACGCTGATATTACCTACAGTCTATCCGATATGTTTTTCGGATTTATTCCAGGATCCGTCGGAGAGACCTCCAAATTATTAATCATTTTCGGCGCTCTTTTTCTGATTTTTACAAAAATTGGAAGCTGGCGAATTATAATGAGTACCATCGTTGGTGCTCTGGTCATGGGATTGATTTTTAATGGAGTAGTTGATGCAGGCTGGATAAGCGGAGGGAGCAAATTCTATGGATTGATGAGTGTGCCTTTTTGGCAACATCTCCTGATTGGAAGTATATTGTTTGGCGCTGTATATATGGCAACAGATCCCGTAACAGCATCTCAAACCAATAAAGGGAAACTTATATATGGATTTCTCATTGGATTTATTTCCATATTAATTCGAGTTTTCAACCCGGCCTATCCTGAAGGTGTGTTTTTGGCCATTTTGCTGATGAATGTTTTTGCACCTACCATTGATCATTATGTGGTTCAAGGAAATGTCAAAAAAAGAATGAAACGTTTGCAAACTAAAACTGTTTAACGATGGAAAAAAGAACAGATAAAAATTCGTATACTTTACTTTTCGCTGTAGGTATGGTAGCTGTAGTAGGGTCGGTCTTGGCATTTTCGGCATCATCATTGAAAGATAAAATTGCCGAAAATAAACGGATTGAAACCCAACAAAACATTCTTTACGCCTTAGGCGTTAATGAAAACGATGGCAGTAGTGCCGTGTTTGTTTCAAAAAACAAGGTCGCAACCTTTTTCGATCAATATGTTACTAAGCAATTGGTGCTTCAGGGTGATCAAGTAGTCGAAGATGATCAAGCTTATCTTATCGATGTGAAAGCTGAGAAGGAACGATCAAAGTCCCCAGATTATTCACGTAAGTTGCCTTTGTTTGTTGGGGAAAAGGATGGCAAAACCTTATATGTTGCGCCAATCAGAGGTAAAGGGTTATGGGATGCCATTTGGGGCTTTGTGGCCTTAGATGAAAATATGGTAGTTCAAGGGGCCTATTTCGATCATAAAGGAGAAACTCCTGGTTTAGGAGCTAATATAAAGGAAAGATATTTTATGGACGATTTCATTGGTGAACACTTATTGGATGCTAATGGGGCATTTAAAGGGATTCAAGTAGCCAAAGGAAATGCCGATCCTAAAAATATTGACAAGATGGACAATCAGGTTGATGCCATCGCTGGCGCTACTATTACTGGCGACGGTGTCACTGCAATGATCAAAGCCGATCTCAGTTTATATACTTCATTTTTTAAAGCCTTAAAATAAAATATTATGGCGCTACTTTCAAAAAAAGACACAAAACTCATTACCGATCCTTTAGCTGATAATAATCCCATCACCATTCAGGTTCTCGGTATTTGTTCTGCTCTTGCTATTACTGCTCAACTCAAGGCCTCAATCGTTATGGCCATTTCAGTAATATTTGTGCTAGGAATAGGCAATGTTGTGATATCCTTGATACGAAATATCATGCCATCAAAAATTAGAATCATCGTTCAACTCACTGTTGTTGCCGCTTTAGTGATCTTGGTCGACCTTGTGCTTAAGGCTTATGCCTATGAGCTGAGTAAAGAGTTGTCGGTTTTTGTTGGATTGATCATAACCAATTGTATTATTATGGGTCGCTTCGAAGCTTTTGCTCTAGGTAATGGTCCTTGGCGCTCTTTTCTCGATGGCATTGGGAATGCCCTAGGATACGGCCTAATTTTAATTTTGGTCGGCTTTTTTAGAGAATTACTAGGTTCGGGAACTCTATTAGGCTTCAGAGTTTTAGGAGATCCTATTGAGAAAACTGGATTATATGCCTTAGGATATGAAAACAACGGCTTTATGTTATTGTCTCCAATGGCCCTCATTGTAGTTGGTCTTATTATTTGGATTCAACGAAGCAGAAACACTTCACTCATAGAAGACAATTAATAGAAACATGGAACATTTAGAATTATTTTTTAAGTCGATTTTTATAGACAACATGGTCTTTGCCACTTTCCTTGGCATGTGTTCTTATTTGGCTGTGTCTAAAAAGGTATCAACAGCTGTTGGTCTTGGTGCTGCTGTTATTTTTGTTTTGGCCATAACTGTCCCGATGAACTGGCTATTAGATCAATATATTCTTAAGGAGGGCGCCTTAGTTTGGTTGGGCCCAGAGTATGCTCAATACGATCTAAGCTTTTTGTCATTCATTATGTTCATTGCTACCATAGCAACTATGGTTCAATTGGTCGAGATTGTGGTTGAGAAATTTTCACCTTCTTTATACAACTCCCTAGGTATTTTCCTTCCTTTGATTGCTGTAAACTGTGCTATTCTTGGTGGCTCATTATTTATGCAATCCAGAGAAATTGCTACTCTGGGATTGGCTTTCAATTATGGTGTATCATCGGGCATCGGTTGGTTCTTAGCCATTTTAGCAATTGCCGCAATTCGTGAAAAAATCAGGTATTCCAATGTGCCCGCCCCTCTCAGAGGTTTAGGAATTACATTTATTATTACCGGTCTGATGGCTATTGGATTTATGAGCTTTGGAGGTATGCTGACTGGCGGAGATGAGGTGCCAAGTATACCAGAAACCGAGGAAGTTGCTGATACTGCAACCGAACTAATTGATACCCAAACAGAGGAAGAAAACCCAACTAATACTAAAGACGAATTATGATCTTAGCAATAAGTACTTCAGGAACAATAATGACAACCATTGCAGCTTTTCTAGCGGTGACTCTATCTCTTGTTGCAGTATTGTTATATGTCAAACAAAAACTATCTCCATCTGGGCCAGTTAAAATCAGAATTAATGGAGAGAAAGAAATCGAAGTGGCTTCTGGTTCAACCCTACTAAGTACTTTGGGTAATAACAAAATTTTCTTGCCCTCTGCATGTGGAGGTGGTGGTACCTGCATTCAATGTGAGTGTCATGTTATGTCGGGTGGCGGAGAAGCGCTCCCAACCGAAGTGCCTCATTTTTCGCGCAAAGAATTGAAAAGCGGTGCGCGATTGGCTTGCCAAGTCAAAGTGAAACAAGACATGGATATTTCCATTCCTGAAGAGGTTTTTGGAATTAAAAAATGGCAAGGTGTGGTTAAAAGCAATTATAATGTTGCTTCCTTTATAAAAGAATTTGTTGTTGAAATCCCCGAGGATATGAATTATAAGGCTGGAGGGTACATACAAATCGAAATCCCCTCCTGTGAAGTTAAGTATGCTGATATGGATATTACAGCTCATCCTGAGGAGCATGATACACCCGATAAGTTTAAATTAGAGTGGGATAAATTTGATTTATGGTCACTGGTGATGAAGAACCCTGAGACCGTAGAAAGAGCCTATTCCATGGCCTCTTATCCTGCCGAGGGCCGTGAAATTATGCTGAATGTTCGCATCGCAACTCCACCCTGGGATCGCAATAAGAATGCTTGGATGGACGTCAATCCTGGCGTTGCATCATCTTATATCTTTGGGCTAAAGTCTGGCGACGAGGTTATTATCTCTGGTCCTTATGGTGAATTTTTTATCAATGAGTCTGAGTCCGAAATGCTATATATTGGCGGTGGGGCAGGAATGGCCCCAATGCGTTCACATTTGTACCATCTTTTTAATACCTTAAATACCGGACGCAAAGTGAGCTATTGGTATGGTGGACGATCTAAACGTGAGTTGTTTTATCTAGAGCATTTCCGTGAATTGGAAAGAAAGTACTCAAATTTCAAATTTTACGTCGCATTGTCCGAACCACTTGAGGAAGACAATTGGAAAGTAAAAACTGATTTAGAGGCTGAGGGTGACGGTTTTGTTGGTTTTGTACATAATTGTGTGATCGACCAATATCTAAGTAAGCACGAGTCCCCCGAAGACATTGAGCTTTATTTCTGTGGTCCTCCATTGATGAACCAAGCGGTTCAAAAAATGGGAGAAGATTACGGTATTCCCGACGAGCACATCAGATTCGATGATTTTGGTGGTTAGTAATTTCTAACTCTATTAACAATGATGAGTTTTCCGCTTTCTGAACAAGAGATGCACAACTTGGCCATGAATACGGTTGGCAAGGATTTGGAATCGCAAGGATTTGAGTTCATTGCCGTTAATAGTCAGCTAAAAAAGCATCCTCAATTTGTTTGTATCGATCAGAATAAGCAGTATTATTTCGTTATCGTCAAGGCTGTTTTACTTCCTAATAATCCAAACAATTACGATCAAGCTTGGATGGCTACTTTTCAGAATCACGCCATGGAAAAAAATGCTAAGGTTCTATTTGCTGGAGTTGGTTTAAGGCACTCTGAAAAAGACTTTGAACCGCCAATCAAAAATTCTGAGTATTTGTTGGAATATCAAGGCCTGCAGTCCGTGTCGTTTAATCTTAATTAATACATTTTTTTAATGCGTGCGCTAAAACCCGCTATCTTTCTGATATGTCTTTTTTGTTTGTCTTGTTCGCCAGATTTACATGAGCTAAAAGGTAGTGTCTTTGGCACCACCTATGGTATTCAGTATTTTGACTATGAATCGAATGAGGAATTGGAAAAGGCCGTGGACGAGACTTACAGGGCCATTAACGAATCGATGTCCACTTACTTACCCAATTCTATCATTTCAAAAATCAACCATAACAATGAGGTGACAGTGGACGACCTATTTGTGAAAGTCTTCGAGGCTGCTTATACTGTTTTTAATGAGACGAATGGCCGATTTGACCCTACAATAGGTCCTTTGGTTAACCTATGGGATTTTGGGCCAGAAGGCACAAATCAGCTGGTTGATAGTGTTCAGGTAAAACAGCTCATGTCTGGTGTTGGTTTTGGTCAATTGCGTCTTACAGGACAGCGTCTTTTTAAACCAAATGAATCCGTTTATATCGATTTTAACGCTATTGCCAAAGGTTTTGCAGTGGATCAAATTGCCGCCTTATTGTCCAGTTTCGGGTATACAGATTATTTGGTTGAAATTGGTGGTGAATTGCGTACCTCAGGTTTAAATCTATCTAAAAACACCTCATGGAAAATTGGCGTCGATAAGCCTAATTTTGAAGGTACCCAATCAGTTATTAAGGCTATAGATTTGGACAATGCTTCAATGGCCACTTCTGGTATTTATCGCCATTTTAAAGTGAATGAACGCGGCGAGCGATATGCCCACATCATTGACACCAAAACAGGATTTCCAACTCAAACTGATATACTCTCTGTATCTGTAATTACCCAAGAATGTATGTTTGCCGACGCTTATGCTACTGCAATTCAATCCATGAATTCTGTGGAAGCTAGAATGTTTCTTAGTGAGCATCCTGAATTGAAGGTTATGTTAATCATTGGTAAACCTGATGGATCCCTTGATCTCCAATATTTTAACGGGTTTCCCGAAGATTAGGCCCTAAAGGGCAACTCTTCATCACTAGAAATGCCGAGAGATTGATAGATATAATCAAAAGTGGAAAGCAGTTCTGGCTTACCATTGAGAAGAGCTACATTGTGCTCAAAATGCGCACTAGGTAAACCGTCTTTTGTTGTAATGGTCCAACCATCACTGTGTTGTTTTATGTTTTTTGTCCCAAGGTTAATCATTGGTTCAATGGCGATAACCATTCCTTCTACTATTTTCTTGCCACTCCCTTTGCGGCCGTAATTTGGGACTTCTGGATCTTCATGCATGGTTCGACCCAATCCGTGACCAACTAATTCTCTGACCACACCATAACCCTCATTTTCGCATAAGGATTGAATGGCAAAGCCTATATCTCCAATCCGATTTCCTGCCTTGAATGCTGTTATGCCCGCGTAAAGTGATGCTTTGGTAATTGTGAGTAATTTTTTAATACTATCGCTCACCTCTCCAACAGTAAATGTATAAGCATGATCGCCATAGAAGTCATTTTTTATAGCACCACAGTCTACGGATAGGATATCACCTTCTTCGAGAGGTGTGTTATTCGGAATGCCGTGTACCACTTGCGAATTGGGACTAACACAAAGCGTATTAGGAAAATCGTATAAGCCCAAGAATCCTGGAATTGCTCCGTGATCTCTTATGAACGCTTCAGCCAAACGATCCAATTGTAGTGTTGTAACTCCCGGCTTGATTTCACTGGCAATCATTCCTAGAGTTTTTGACACAATAAGAGCACTTTCCCGCATCAATTCTATTTCTTCTGTTGTTTTTGGAATAATCATTGGTTAGAATTAAACGAGAGGTTGTTGCGTCATTTGTTCTGGTTTTGGAAGCCCCATTATTTTTAAAATTGTAGGCGCGATATCACCCAAAACGCCATGATCTATGGACTTCCAGCTATTGTCAATTAAAATTACTGGAACGGGGTTTGTTGTATGCGCTGTATTTGGACTACCGTCAGGGTTGATCATAATGTCACAATTGCCGTGATCGGCAATCAGAAGTGTGGCATAATCCGATGATAAGGCTGCTGTCACAACATCCTTCACGCAGGCATCGACCGTTTCACAAGCTTTTATTGCCGCTTGCATGTCACCAGTGTGTCCAACCATATCGCCATTGGCAAAGTTGAGGCAAACGAAATCAGCAGTGCCAGCGAGTAATTCCGGAACCAAGGCATCCCTCAATTCATAGGCACTCATTTCGGGCTTTAGGTCATAGGTGGCTACTTTGGGAGAGTTTCTTAATATTCTCTTTTCTCCGTCGAACGGTTTTTCTCTACCGCCAGAAAAGAAGAAGGTGACGTGAGGATATTTCTCAGTCTCGGCAATACGAATTTGTGTTTTGTTGTGTTTTTCAAGCACTTCACCCAAGGTCGCCGAGAGATTATCTTTTTCGAACATCACCTCAACGTTTTTAAAACCTTCGTCGTAATTAGTCATGGTAATATAATGTAGTTTGAGCGCTTTCATATTCATCTCGTGCATGTCTTGCTGCGAAATCACTTGGGTCAATTGTCGTCCTCTATCAGTTCTAAAATTAAAGAAAACTACCACATCACCATCTTTGATGGTAGTGAGAGGTGCGCCATTAGTTTCAGCCAAAATAGGTTTGATGAATTCATCTGTTATGCCTTCATCATACGATTTTTGAATGGCCGATGGAACGTCTGTAACCATGGTGCCTTGGCCATGCACCAAAGCGTTATAGGCCAATTGAACCCTTTCCCACCTTTGATCTCTATCCATAGCGTAATAACGACCAGTAACACTTGCCAATTGTCCCGATGTTGCATGGAGTTTTTGTTCTAAATCTCTTATAAAACCTAAACCAGATTTGGGATCAACATCTCTGCCATCTGTAAAGGCGTGAATAAAATAATTGGGAATTTGAGCGTCCTCTGCTGCATCAATTAGCCCAAAAAGATGCTCGATATGAGCGTGGACACCGCCGTCGCTAACTAAACCCAAAAAATGGACATTGACACCATTTTTCTTGGCCACTTCAAAGCCCTTTTTAAGCATAATATTATTGCCTAGGCTGCCATCACGGGTGGCCAAATTGATCTTAGCCAAATCTTGGTAGACAATCCGTCCAGCTCCCAGATTCATGTGACCGACTTCGCTGTTTCCCATTTGACCTTCTGGGAGACCTACATGCAATCCATCGGTTCGCAAAGTGGCATTAGGGTAATTTTTATAAAGACTATCAATAAATGGGGTGTTGGCCTGTTCAATGGCTGAAACTTTTGGATTACTGCTATGACCCCAGCCGTCTAATATCATTAAAAGTACCTTTTTGGACATCAAAAATTTTTAGCCAAAGATAACAAACGAAGGAGACATGAAAGCTCGATTAGCTGGCTTAGTGTATTTTATTTTACACCATAAACCCGCCATATAACAAGGAAAGGCCTACAGTATCTATCGATAGTTTGATTTTATCCAACTCAAGTCGCTACCCGAAAGAAGTTCTTGTGTTTCATTTTCCGCTTGAAATAATGGCGCGGATAGTGATCCCTTGAGCTTGATCATGCCGTTTTTTAACTCAACATAACTACCTTCTCGAAGCCCTAATACCGGTGTTTTATGGTGATGGTGGTACTCGGCAATTCGAGTTGCTCTGGTTTCTCCCATGTGTCTACTATTTTGATCAGCATCTATAAAATGAGGATTAATTTGGAATGGTACTATATTTAATGAATCAAAACTGGGCGGATAAACTATTGGCATGTCATTGGTGGTGCAAATAGTTGGTCCACATATATTGGTTCCGGCACTAGTGCCTAAATAGGGTGTCCCATTGGTCACCGCTTTTTTTAATGATTGTATTAACCCCAGATCATAAATGGTTTTAAGCAGAACAAAGGTGTTACCTCCTCCGATAAAAAGGCCCTGAGCTTGTGAAATAGCCTCGTTTGGATTTTCAAATTCATGAAGACCTTTCACTGTAATATTTAAAGTTCTAAAAGCAAGGCTAACTTTTTCAGTATAATCGGTATAGGAAATACCGCCTGGTTGGGCATAAGGAATAAATATAATCTCTCGACTTGTATTAAACAGTTCCGAAATTTCAGGCAAAAGGTAACTTAAAAAGGGTTTGCCATAAACTGTTGACGTACTTGCTAAAACACAATTAAGCATGATATTATTTTAATTTGTTGGACTGGAAGGTACTCATTTTATCATGTATATTTTATAAGCAGTGTAAAGAAATGAATTGCTATAGATCAAAAATTCCTATCTTTGATTATGCAAAATTTTTTATTTATCAGTACTGTTGAAATTGCCTTTATCATGTTTGTGGCGGTTATGGTCTTTGGTGCTGATAAGATTCCTGACATCGCTAGGGGCATGGGAAAAGGAATGAAAGCCATTAGGCATGCGACTGAAGAAATCAAAACAGAGGTCACTAAAAGTGCAAGTAAAAATGGTATCGATAATGCTGTAACTAAAGCTATTTCGCAAGATTTAGAAGAAGTTAAAAAAGAAATAGAGGATGTGACGGGAGTTATCAAGCGACAATAACAACGTCACTTTTTTCTACAAATAGACAAACCGTCTCGCAGAGGTAGTAAAACGACTTCAACCCTCGAATCCTCATTAATCATGGTATTATAATATTGAAGGGCTTTGGTGTCTTCATCATTCACCGCGGCTTTCGTCAAAACTTTACCGCTCCACAGCACGTTATCAGAAATGATTAGCCCTCCGGAATTCAGTTTGTCAATAACTAGGTCAAAATAGCTCGGATAACTGCTTTTGTCAGCATCAATAAAAATCAAATCGAATGGCGTATCTATGGTCGGTATGATGTCTTTGGCGTCCCCCAAATATTGTTTTATTTGATCTTTATAGTCAGATTTATCAAAATAATACTTTTGAAAATCTACAAGTTCTTCGTTACAATCGATGGTATGAATCAGGCCATCCTGTGGGAGGCCTTCAGCAAGACAGAGCGCAGAATAACCCGTAAAAGTTCCAATTTCTAATATACTTTGTGGCTTGATCATTTTTGACATCATACTCAGAAAACGACCTTGTAAATGACCACTCAGCATTCTAGGTTGTAAAACTTTTTGAAATGTAGCAGTGCTCAATTCTTTTAAAAGTTTTGGCTCTTGTTGTGAATGCCTAAGGGCATAGTGCTCCAGTTCTTCTGATATGAAATCCATTAACCCAAAATTCTATTGATCATGGCATTTTTCATCTGTTCATCATCACCGCATAGCCATTGAAGAATATTGTCACTCCAAATACTATCTACTTCTTTAGGAGTTACAAGTTGTCTTTCGACGGCTAAATCTAAAATTTTGCCAGGATAAGAAGATTGTGACTCGCTTTCCATTTCACCTAGGGGATAGGGGTCGTCTAATCCCATAACTACTTGCTTGGAGGAGGCATTATCAAGAAGCAGTTTAAGGGATCCGGTGTCGTGGACCAGCGTATCAAAAAAGATGTTTTTATGGCCAACAGCGCGTCTTGGGTGGTGCTTGCCTTCGAAAAGATCGGGACGCCCATCAAACCCTTGGATTCTCCGGCCCAAATTAATTTGAGCAAGCTGCCCGCCATGCGCGAAGCACACCCTCATGTTGGGATATTTATCTTGATAGCCATTGAGAGTGAAAAAGTGATAAGAATCAGCGCATTGCGCCAACATCCAAATCAAATGGAATCGCCATGATGTATTTTCAAGAAGGATAAATTTTTCTCCATCATAGGGGTGAATTTCCAAAGCCAAATTATATTTGTTGGCCAACTCAAAAATCGGCTCATTTTCTGGATCAAAAATGCAGCGCCATTTACCAATGGTATTCATGTAGTGAGTCGGAAGGCACAATAAACGCATGCCTTTTTCCACCACACATCTTTCTATTTCCCACAATGCCCCATCGACATACCCTGGGTGAACGACAAAGCCACTTGTAAACTTGTTGGGGTGTTTTTCCTGTATTCCAGCGTTGAAGTCGTTTTGAAAACGCAAGGCCTTTTTCATTTCTTCCAGAGTCAGGCCATTGCCATACAACTGCGATAAATTTAATACAACAGCGTGATCGATTTTATATTTATCCATCCATTCCAGCTTTTCATTGAGAAAAAAACTGGAGTCTGTAACTGGTCTTTTCCAGTCTTTTTGAAGCATAAATTTTTTATCTGAGTCAACAGAAAAAATCTCCCTCTCCTTTAAAAATTCTGGAATTTCTTCGGGGTAAGGTAAAAGGTGGGAATGACCATTAATTCTCAGAGGGCGATGCATCGATTATAATTTTTTTGGTGGTTCCATGATGCTGTGGCAGTTTTTGCAACTTCGTTTATCAGCATCGGAATAAAATTTATCAAAAATTACAGGCATATCTTTTTCAATATTATTCAATTCGAAAGATTCTCGATAGAGGGGTTGGTGACATTGTTCACAATACCATTCTAGCGCATCTAATTCGTTGTGAAGTCTCGGGTATTCAATCACCAAGCCAATGGTGTCCACCCCTCGTTGGGGAGAATGTGGCACTTTGGGCGGAAGCAAATAAATATCTCCTTCTTTAATATGAATTTCCTCTGGCACACCTTGGTTCATGATTTTTAAAACCATATCACCCTCAATTTGGTAAAAGAACTCGGGCGTTTCATTGTAATGATAGTCTTTGCGACTGTTGGGGCCTCCGACGACCATAACTATATAATCTCCGTTTGGCCAAACGCATTTGTTACCGACAGGCGGCTTTAATAAATGACGGTTTTCTTCAATCCACTGCTTGAAATTTAAAGGACTTACGAGTTGACTCATGGCTAAATAATTTTGGAATTCTGATAAAGTTACAAACTTTTTGTTCGTCCGCCATCAACGGGTAAATTAATTCCAGTGATATATGCGGCAGATTCGCTCGATAGAAATGCGATGGCGCTTGCCACTTCCTCGGCTCGACCAAATCTTTTTGCTGGCACATAGTGACGCATAATTTGTGCCATTTCGGTTTCTGTTACTTGGGCTTTTTTGGCTTTGACAGTAATGATGCTATCCAGACGTTTTGTTTCTGTAAAGCCCGGTAAAACATTGTTCACTGTGACGCCATATACTGCCAATTCTGTAGCCAGCGACTTGCTCCAATTGGCTACTGCGTTGCGAATGGTGTTACTCACGCCTAAGCCTTCTATCGGCTCTTTTACTGAAGTAGAAATAATATTGATTATTCTACCAAAACAAGCTTCTTTCATGAATGGAAGTAGTGCTTGAACTAAAATTTGATTACATATCACATGCATTTTGAAAGCGATTTCTAGCTCCTTTGATTCGGCATCTGCCAAGGCACCACTTTTAGGTCCTCCTGTATTATTGACCAGAATGTGAAATCCACCCTGAGCTGCAATATATTGTCGCACAATATGACTAACTTCTTCAGGATTAGAGAAGTCAGCTATCAAATAATTGTGGCGACTGCTGTTGGGCAATTCCTCAATTACAGACTTCAGACTGCTCTCATTCCTTGCCAACAAAGTGACGCGCACACCTTCTGCTGCTAAGGCCATTGCTGTGGCTTTGCCAATTCCTTGAGAGCTTCCACAAACCAAAGCTCTTTTATCTTTTAATCCTAAGTCCATTATTCCGAATAATTTATACAAACATTTTTAGCTTCGGTGAAAAAACGAAGGGCTTCTGTGCCACCTTCTCTTCCTACTCCCGAATCCTTAACCCCTCCAAAAGGTGTTCTCAAATCCCTTTGCATCCAGGTATTTACCCAAACAATCCCGCTTTCAAGTTTTTCCGACATCCGCATACTTCGTTTCAGATCATTGGTCCAAACAGTAGCAGATAGACCATAGGGCACGTCGTTAGCCATAGCAAGAGCTTCCGCTTCTGTGTCAAAAGGCATGAGGGTAACCACGGGGCCAAAAATTTCCTCTTGATTTAGACGACATGTATTACTTGTCACTTCAATCACGCACGGACTGATGTAATAACCACTTTCCAAATGGGGAATTTTCAACACGTCCCCTCCACAAAGAATGGTACCTCCTTCTTGGGGTGTTGTGTCGATATAGCTTTTTACTTTATTCAAATGTGATAGACTGACCAAGGCCCCAATATCAGTCTCCGAGTCTGCTGGATTTCCCACTTTCAGCGATGTCACCGCCTTTACAAAGTCCTTTTTAAATTGGTCATAAATGGTGCGTTCAACAAAAATTCTGCTACCACATAGACAAATTTGACCTTGGTTTGAAAACGATGACCGAAGGGTGGTTTTTAGCATAGTGCTGTAGTCACAGTCTGCAAAAATGATATTTGGATTTTTACCACCCAATTCAAGAGATAATTTCTTAAACATGGGAGCCGCCGTGGTGGCGATTTGAGCCCCTGTTTTGGTACCTCCAGTAAACGAAATTGCTTTAATTTTCGGGTGAGATATGATAGCTTGTCCAGCGCTGTCTCCTCGACCGTTGATAATGTTCAAAACGCCTTTAGGCAGTCCTGCTTTTAAACACAACTCCCCCAGCATATTGGCCGTAACTGGTGTTATTTCACTTGGCTTTGCAATAACACAATTACCTGCAGCAAGTGCAGGGGCGATTTTCCATGTAAAAAGATAAAGTGGCAAATTCCATGGTGAAATACAGCCAACAACGCCGATGGGTTGTCTCAAGGTATAGTTAATGGTATGGAGCCCTATACTCTCGTGGCTTTCACTTGAAAATTGAGTAATGGCATGCGCAAAAAACCTAAAGTTCTCTGCAGCTCGAGGGATGTCGACTTTCTTTGCAAGTGTTAAGGGTTTGCCGTTGTCTGTGCTCTCTGCTGTTGCCAAGGTGTCTTGCTTCTCTTCAATGGCTTCGGCTATCTTCATCAAGATGGCACTGCGTTCTGTGATGGTAGTGTTTGACCATTGAGGGAAAGCGTTTTCAGCAGCCGATACGGCTCGCACAACATCCGATTTGTCCGAATTGGCCAAACTTGCATAAACTTGTCCATTGGCAGGAGCGCGGACGTCCAGCCATTGACCAGCAATTGGATCGACCAAATGACCATTAATGAGATTTTGAATGCGCATCAGGATTGTTTTTTAAAGGCTGTAACTTTAATTTCAATTACCAAGTCGGGATGGGGTAGTTGATGAACAGCTACAGTTGTTCTAGCGGGTCCATTTTTTTTGTCAAAATAGGAGGCATAAACTTCGTTGTATCCAGCGAAATCATTCATGTTAACTAAAAAGGTGGTGACATCCACCACATCACTGAGCGAAGCGTCTTCTTCTGATAAAAAGTCTTTGATGTTTTCTAAAACTGCTCTGGTTTGAGCTTTGATATCCAAATGCTTGGTACCCATGGCGTCAATAATTTCGACACCGTCTATTGTATTATCGGCTTTTCTGGAACTGGTTCCCGAAACAAATAGAAAATCTCCAACGCGCTTGATATGTGGATATGCGCCCCTCGGAGTAGCCTTACCTGATATGATTTTTCCCTCTGCCATTGTCCTAAAGATAGTTAAATGTTTATTGCTTGCATTCCTGCTTGGTTGACGGCATGTAAGAGTTCTTTACTATCTCCTTTGAGCAAGGTGCTGTTTTCAGCTATTTTTTTTAGTAAAAAGTTGTCTTGAGCTCTGCCGCGAAGCATGGCTTCTCGATAGCCTAGATTTTCGTTGAAGGTCACTAAGGCGTATTTTGAAAAATACAAATCTGGAAAATCTTGTTCTAACTGTATTTCAATTCGTCTTTTCTCGCGGAAAATAGGATTGGCAACATGATCCTTCATTTCATGAAAGTTATCAATAGCCAGATCGGCAATGGCATCGGTGTCTTTTTTTCGGTCTTTTTGATATTTTTCAAAAACCTTAATCCAGTCATCGCCAAAGGACTCTAAAGCCTCGTCGAGGACTACAACATCCTCGAAGGAAGCGTTCATGCCTTGACCGTAGAAAGGAACAATGGCATGAGCAGCATCGCCCATCAAAAGGGTATTTCCTTTGTAATACCACCGATCACATTTTATAGTTCCTAGATTAGATGTTGGATTTTGAAAAAAGTCTTCAACCAAATTTGGCATCAAGTCAAATAAATCTTTGAATTCTGTTTCAAAAAAATGTGTGATTGTTTCGGGATCTTTGAGCATAGAAAAATTATATTCACCCTCATTGTGGTCCAAAAATAGGGTGACTGTAAAGCTGCCGTCAAGATTGGGTAAGGCAATACACATATAGGCTCCTCTGGGCCAAATATGTAAAGCGTTTTTATGAGTTCTAAATCCGCCGTTAGAAGTAGGAGGGATGTGCAATTCCTTGTAACCATGAGACAGAAAATCTTGACTCACTTTGATGTCGCAGTCATGATGAGCTTCATAGCTTTTTCTCAAAGAAGATCCTGCGCCGTCTGTGCCAAAAATAACTTCACCTTCAATGCGAACTTCGCCCTTCGAATGGTCATCAACAAAAGTGGCTATTTTATTATCAATGTCTACAGACACACATTGGTGATTAAAGAAAAGGCGCACATTGGGCATGGCCTCCGCCTCATCTAAAAGCAAGGCTGTTAAGCCCTCTCTGGATATGGAGTTGATGTATTCGTGCGACCGGCCGCTGTAGGGTGCTAGCTGCTGCTCGTTGTTTTTGGAATGCAGCATGCGACCATTCATGGGAATACACAGGGCCTCAGCTTTATTGTCGAGTCCCACAAGTTTCATGCCTTTCATGCCGCGATCTGAAAAGGCCAAGTTTATAGACCTCCCGCCTCCGGAATGTACTTTTCTCAAATCTTCGCGTTTCTCATAAACTTCGACTTGATGTCCTCTTTGTGCAAGTCTCACGGCAAGAAGCGACCCGCAAAGGCCAGCTCCTAAAATAATCACAGGTTTAGTCATGGGGTAGATGTTTTAATAGTTCGACCATTAAATAAATATCTTCGAATCGATTGTAAAGTGGTACTGGTGCAACTCTAATGACATCGGGTTCTCGCCAGTCAGAAATCACGCCAGCTTGAGTCAATTTTTCATGAATTGTTTTGTCGGCGTTCTTAATTTGAATGCTGAGTTGACATCCTCTTTCATCTTGATTTTTAGGGGTAATAACTTTAAGACGATCTTCTTTGAAGTCCGAGAGTAGAAATTCGAAATAATCAGTCATTTTGTTTGACTTTTCAATTAAAGCTGGCATACCAGCGGCCTTGAAAATATCCAAAGAAGCACGAATGGCTGCCATGGAAAGAATGGGAGGATTGCTCAGTTGCCATCCTTCGGCCCCATAGAGTTGATCGAAGGGTTGACGCATATTAAACCGGGTCTCTTTGTTGTGATTCCACCATCCAGCAAAACGATTGAGGTTTGGCTTGTTGGCGTGCCTTTCATGAACAAAACAACCGCTCAAGCTTCCAGGTCCAGAGTTAAGGTATTTATAGGTACACCAAATGGCAAAATCTGCACCACTATCGTGCAGGTTAAGGGCGACGTTTCCAGCGCCATGAGCACAATCGAATCCTACAGTGCAGCCGTAGTGGTGGCCAAGAGTGCTAATTCTCTTAAGATCAAAATATTGTCCAGTGTAGTAATTCACACCGCCTATCATAATGAGGGCGATTTCCTCTCCATGCTCGGCCATGATTTGCTCCAAATCCTCATAATTTAACAGTTCTTCTCCGGCTCTCGGAGACCAAAGAATCAAACTACTTTCGGGGTCAAAGTGGTGATGGCGGAGCTGAGACTCTACAGCATATTTATCTGAAGGAAAGGCATCACTTTCGATCAAAATTTTAAATCGAGATTTTGTAGGCTGATAAAAAGAGGCCATCATGAGATGTAAATTCACTGTGAGTGAATTCATTACGACTACTTCATGATTCTTTGCTCCAACAATTTGGGCCATGCCTTCCGTTAAAAATTCGTGATAATGCAACCAAGGAAAGGTGCCTTCCGTATGACCCTCAACACCCAATTTAGCCCAGTCCTCTAATTCAATTTCGATATAGGACTTGGTGTTTTTTGGTTGCAGGCCCAATGAATTTCCACAGAAATACAAATGTGGTTTTCCAAACTGATCAGTGGGAAGATGAAATTGAGATCTGAATCCACCCAATTGGTCGAGTTTGTCCAATTGTTTTGCGTACTCTAAATTTGATTGAAAATTCATTTTATTTTGTTACCTCTCCTTACAAAGGTACAAAATATACTCAGCTCAAGAAGTGGTTAGTGATCCTTCAATAATTCAGGAAATTTTTTCTTAAAACGGTTCAATCTTGGGATTGAAATGTTTTGAATATAGGAGTTGTTAGGGTGTTTCTTTTCATAATTTTGATGATACTCTTCACCTCTAAAAAACTTTTGAAAGGGCAATACCTCCGCGGCAACAGATGCGTTTAATTCTTTAGCTAACGCTGCTTTCTTTTGAAGAATTATCTTTTTCTGAGTATCATTTTGATAGAAGATAATGGATCTGTATTGAGAGCCCCGATCAGGTCCTTGGCCATTGACCTGCAGAGGGTCTTGAGAACCAAAATAAACATCAACTAAAGTTGAAAAGCTAATTGTCTTGGGGTCGTAAATGACCTCCACCGCTTCGGCATGTCCAGTTCTGCCTGTATTGCTCATTTCATAATTGATGGTGGATGTGGTGCCGCCAGCATAACCGTTGATAACTTCTTGAACTCCTGATAAGCTTTCGTAAACTGCTTCGACACACCAAAAACAACCACTTGCGAAATAGGCTTTCGCCAAGCCGTTTTCCATCGGAACCTCAACTGGAGGTTGGTTTGACCCATCTGTTTGTTTATTAGCACGAGCCTGTTGATTACAGCTCAGTAAAACCAAACAAAAGGCGTAGCAAAAAATTTTCATATCACAAGGGTATTGTCTGCTGAAGGGAACCGTAATAAAATTGAACCAATGGGAAGACTTATAGCGAAGCTAAAAGCGCAGCCATCTTATTTTTTTGCTCTTCGGCCAATTCCGAATCAACCAATATACGGCCACTGTGTTCGTCAATGATGATGCGTTTGCGTGCCGCAATTTCATATTGGACTTGCGGTGGAATCGTGAAAAATGACCCGCCAGAAGCCCCTCTTTCGATAGCAACAACAGCCAACCCGTTTTTCACATTTCCTCTAATGCGATTGTAAGCGGCAATCAATCGATCTTCTATTAAACTTTGATATTCTTTAGACTTTTTCAGCAAGGCGGCCTCTTCTTTTTCTGTTTCAGCCATGATGTCACCCAATTCATTTTTTTTATGCTTTAAATGATTTGAGCGCTCTTCGATTTGTTCTTTGGTACCGCTAATCACTTCATTTTTTTGCTCAATTGAGGCGTAAAACTCGTTGATGTGTTTTTCGGCTAACTCCATTTCTAATTCCTGAAATTCGATTTCTTTAGATAATGAGTTGAATTCTCTGTTATTACGAACATTTTTCTGCTGTTCGGCATATTTTTTTACTAGCAACTTGGCCTCTTCGATTAAATTTTTCTTGGCTTTAATCTGGTCGTTTAGCTCAACAATACCTGTTTCAAGCTTTTCGAGTCGAGTCGTCAAGCCTTGAATTTCATCTTCTAAGTCCTGAACCTCTAGTGGTAATTCTCCTCGTACATTTCGTATTTCGTCAACTCTTGAGTCGATTAATTGCAAGTCATAGAGGGCTCTTAGACGCTCTTCTATTGAAATTTCTTTTGTTTTAGCCATGCTTATAATACCTTACGGGATTCGTGTTAATTGCTGTTAAAAGGATTGCAAAATTAGGCATTTTTTCCTTAAGATAATCAGCAATCAAATTTTTTGTAAACTGTTCGCTTTCATAGTGACCAATATCAGCCAATAAAATCCTATTTTCAGCCTGAAAAAAATCGTGATATTTGAGGTCAGAAGTGACAAAAGCATCGGCTCCAATGGCCTTTGCTGCTGCTATCGCAAAACTCCCCGAGCCACCCAAGACAGCAACCGTTGAAATGTCTTTTTTTTCACAATCTGTGTAGCGTATTTGTGGTGAGTGAAATTTTTCATTGAGCCGTCCCAAAAAATTTTTTTGACTCAGTGGTTTTGATAGCTTGCCCACCATTCCCATGCCAATATCTTTTCTCTTATTGTCTAGGCTAATGACATCATAGGCCACTTCTTCGTAGGGGTGAACCGCGTTTAAAACCTTTGTTATTTTGGTTTGCAAATGCGCCGGGACTAATACTTCTATTTTTGTTTCTAACTCTTTATGTTCTACGCCAATTTCTCCAATGCTAGGATTGGCCTGTTGTGTGGCTCTAAATGTTCCCGTGCCCGAGCTGCTAAAACTACATTTGTCGTAGTGACCTATTTGGCCTGCACCTGCATCAAGTAGGGCTTCTCTTATGTTCTCGGCATTTTTAGTTGGTGCGTAGGTGATTAGTTTTTTGAGCACATTGGTTTTGGGAATTAATACTCGTAGGTCGGACAAACCTAATTGATGGCAAATGGCAGCATTCACGCCTGTCATTGAATTGTCCAAGGCGGTGTGAATAGCATATATGGCTATGTCGTGTGTGATCGCTTTTAAAACAGTTCTTTCGACGTAATTGGAGCCTGTAAGTTGTTTCAATCCTTTGAAAATAATTGGATGAAAACTAACAATGAGGTTGCAGTTGTACTTTACTGCTTCATCTACAATGGCTTCGGTGGTATCGAGAGTAACTAGCACTCCAGTCAAAGATTTGGCTTTATTACCAACCAGTAGCCCCATATTGTCGAACTCTTCGGCATAGTATGAAGGCGCCCAATCTTCGAGTAAATTGACGACGTCTTGTATTTTATGAGACATGTGATTTCATTTATATGCAACGAACTTAATCAAAACGTTTTAATTTACGAAACCTTGCCGTTAATCTTAAATCCCTTAAATTCGCTCCGATGAAGTTATTAAGGCTGTTATTGTTCCCGTTGGCCCCGCTGTATTATCTGTTTACATCGATTCGTAATCTTTGTTTCGAATCGGGGCTATTGCACTCTTCACGTTTTCCTGTTTTTACAATTGGCGTTGGCAATTTGACCTTGGGAGGGACGGGCAAAACCCCTATGGCAGAATACATTATTGCCTTGTGCTCTGATGATTTCAATATGGCCCTCTTAAGCAGGGGTTATGGTCGGCGGACAAAAGGTTTTGTAATGGCAGATGAAGATTCTCATGCCTCTGATATCGGTGATGAGCCACTTCAAATCAAGCAGAAGTTCTCGAATTTAATTGTTGCCGTTGATGGTAATCGTTGTCGGGGTGTAACTAAATTACTTGAGCTCAATCATCCGCCCGATTTAATTGTTTTAGACGATGTTTTGCAGCATAGGTCTATTTCAACGGACGTGAAAATCCTACTTACTACCTATAATCAGCCCTACTTTAAGGATTATATTTTACCCATAGGAGATCTCAGAGAACCACGACAAGGCGCACATCGCGCTGACTTGATCGTTGTCACCAAATGCCCTCAAGGTCTCAGTCAAAAAGAAAAGGATGAATTTCTTCTAAAATTAAAACCAATGTCTCATCAGTCGGTCTGGTTTTCTGCCATAGCTTATTCGTCAGAAGTTTTTAGTTTTGTCAATTCAATGGCCCTGGAAGAATTTATCAAAGCCCCTTTCACCCTTGTGACGGGTATAGCTCAGCCAGCTCCTTTGGTTAAATTTCTTGAAGAATTGGGTGCCAAATTCGAACATTTAAAATTTGCTGATCACCATCAGTTTTCTTCTGAGGAACTTGACTATATAGCCTCAATGGAAAAGATTTTAACTACAGAAAAAGATTTTGTCAGACTTCGAGGACTATCCAATACCTCACAGTGCTATTATCTGCCTATCAAAACGAAAATGTTTGATCAAGACAACTTCAAGGCAACTCTAAAAAGCTATTTCAAAGTTTGAAATTAATTGATGTGTTTTTGTGCTTTGTAGGACGATCTAACTAGCGCACTGCTTTCGACGTGACGGAACCCAAGATCCAGTCCTATGGTCTTATACTCTGCAAATTGATCGGGGGTAATAAATTGTTTGACGGGCAAATGTTTTTTGCTTGGTTGTAGGTATTGACCGATAGTTACAACATCAACTTCAGCAGCCCTTAGATCATGCAAAGTTTCAATAACTTCTTCTCTGGTTTCTCCAAGACCTAACATGATTCCTGACTTTGTACGGCGTTGTCCTTGCGATTTCATATAACTTAAAACATCCATACTTTGGTCGTATTTTGCCTGAATTCTAACCTCTCGGGTTAGGCGTCTAACCGTCTCTATATTGTGGGAAATAACCTCTGGATGAACAGCTAATATGCGATCGATATTTCTTTTAACACCTTGGAAATCAGGAATCAGAGTCTCGAGTGTTGTTTCAGGATTCATTCTGCGAATGGCCTTTACAGTCTCAGCCCAAATGATGCTGCCCATATCTTTGAGGTCATCGCGGTCAACACTTGTGATAACAGCGTGCTTGATTTTCATTATCTTTATGGAGCGTGCTACTTTTTCTGGCTCGTCCCAATTCACGTCTTCTGGTCTTCCTGTTTTGACACCACAAAATCCACAAGACCTGGTGCAAATATTTCCCAATATCATGAAAGTGGCTGTACCTTCGCCCCAGCATTCGCCCATATTTGGACAGCTTCCTGATGTGCAAATGGTATTCAATTTATACTTGTCTACCAAGCCGCGAAGTTCGGTGTACTTTTCGCCAGTAGGCAACTTTACTCGCAGCCATTTCGGCTTTGCTTGTCTTTCGGGTAAAATATTTGGTTCTATTGTCGTATCCATTGCGATGCAAAGATAGGTAGCTTTGAGGAATTATTGACCAGATGCACTAATTATTGAAGCTAATAGTTGCCGTGCTCTTAACAATTTGACTTTGATTCTGCTTAGCGGCTCTTGAAGTTTTTCGGCCATTTCTGCATAACTTAACTCTTGGAAATAGAACAATTGAATGACCTCTTGATAATGTGGTTTAAGCTTTTTGATATTATCGCGAAGTTCGCTTAGCTTTTGTGCAGTAATCAAAGCATCTTCTGGAGTCGGATTTATATCGGCCAAGGTCGCCATTACCGATTGGTGAGATTGCTCGGATTCTTCCATAAGATGACTCTTTGACCGGCGTAATGTATCAATATGAATGTTTTTGGCTATGGTAATCAACCATGTTTTGAATTGAAATTCGGCGTTGAAAGAATCAATTTTATCAAAGGCACGGGCAAAGGTTTGAATGGTGATATCCTCTGCGTCATTTTCATTCTGTGTCCTTTTTAAAATGAATCCGTAAACTTCATTCCAACAAATATTTAAAATATAATTGAATGCTTTTTGATCATTGGACTTTGCCGCGAAGATATATTTGTCTAAATCCAAAAATTGAGTTCTTTTAAAGCGTTTCTTCCGGGGTGCAGTCGCCAAATTGCTCGGGTGTCTTGCCACACATGCCACAAGCTTCTCCAGTTGAATTCAGCATTGGGTTTTGACTGGCGCAAGTTCCTGCAAATTTCCCGTCTTTTTTCGCCCAAATCTTTATAGCTATTCCTGCAATTCCCAAACCTAAAAGACCTAAAGTAAGTACTAACAACATGATTTTTGTTTTTGCAAAGATACGAAGGTCAGAAGGACACCAAAATAATTATAAAATATTAACTTCCATTTCTAACCTAACTCCAAATTTATTCTCTACATCATTCTGGATACTTGAAGCCAAACTTAAAATATCTTGTCCAGAAGCACCGCCATAATTTACTAATACCAATGCTTGCTTATCATGGACACCACACGATCCGACACGCTTACCCTTAAATCCAGCCTGTTCGATAAGCCATGCAGCTGGAATCTTAGAGTTTTGATCCGACAGCTTATAAAAAGGCATGTCTTTGTTTTTTTGTAGTAAATCATCGACTACCTTTTGATCGACTATTGGATTCTTAAAAAAGCTACCACTGTTACCCAAAACTTTTGGATCGGGGAGTTTTGAAGATCTGATTTCAATGACTGCTTGAGCTATATCTCGAATACCAGGATTCTTAATGGACAGCTGGTCTAAATGTTTCTGGATCGCACCATAGGAGGTTTTGAGTGTGTGTTGACTTTTAGATAATTCTAAAGTTACAGATGTGATAACCCATTGCCCTTTCTCTTTTGATTTGAATACCGAATGACGATAACCAAAATCACAAGCATTTCTATCGAAGCGATGACTCTCTCCAGTATTTATGTTTATGGCGCGACACGACATAAATACATCCTGAAGTTCAACGCCGTATGCCCCGATATTTTGAATTGGTGCGGCCCCAACACTGCCTGGTATAAGTGCTAAGTTTTCTATACCTCCGTAATCGTGATCTAAACACCACAGAACCAACTGGTGCCAATCTTCTCCTGCTGCCGCCTTAACTTGAACATGGTCATCATTTTCAGTGACCACCTCTATACCTTTGAGATTATTTAAAATAACCAATTGATCTAAATCACCTGTGAGTAACATATTGCTACCTCCTCCAAGAATTAATATCGCTGCGTCTTTGTTTTCACGAAGAACTACTTCTAATTCTTGTTCAGTATTGACCTTGACAAATTGTTTGGCTATTGCCTCAACACCAAAAGTGTTGAAATCTTTGAGCGAAACGTGATTGATTAATTTCATCTAGCGAGGTAGACTTTAAGAGCTTCGGCGAGTATTTGAACACAACTTTTGAGGTGCTCACAGTTCAAAACATAGGCCATTCTAACTTGGTTTTTTCCCAATCCTGGTGTCACATAAAAGCCTGCTGCTGGCGCCACCATTACGGTTTGTCCATTGAAATCGAAATCAGATAAAAGCCATTGCGCAAAATGATCAGTATCCTCAACAGGTAGTTCAACTACGCAATAAAAAGCGCCTTTTGGTTTGGCTACTTTTACACCGGGAATGGTTTCAAGACCATTGACTAAAACATCTCTGCGTAAAACATATTCATCGATAACTTCGGTAAAGTATGTTGTTGGAGTTTCTAGCGCTGCCTCACTGGCAATTTGAGCAAAAGTAGGGGGGGAAAGTCTGGCTTGTGCGAATTTGAGTGCTGTATTGATGACCTCTTTGTTTCTCGAGACCAAACACCCTACTCGAGCGCCGCACATACTGTAACGTTTGGATACAGAATCAATCATAATGGCATGCTGGTGTAAAGAATCGTCAGACATGATTGAATGATGGACTTCACCGTCGTAACAAAACTCACGATAAACTTCATCCGCTATTAGAAACAAATCGTGTTTCTTCACCAGTTCAGATAATTGTTCCAACTCTGTTTTGCTGTAGAGATAACCTGTGGGATTACCGGGATTACAAATTAGAATAGCTTTGGTCTTAGGAGAAATGAGTTTTTCGAAATCGGCAATAGGAGGTAAGGCGAAATTATCTTCTAAACGCGATACAATGGGCGTAATAGTGGCTCCAGATGCTGTCGTAAATCCACTGTAATTGGCATAAAACGGTTCTGGAATAATGACTTCATCGCCTGGGTCCATAATACTGCCAAATGCAAAAAGTAACGCCTCGCTGCCACCAGTAGTGACAATAATATTTTGATGGCTAACCTCCACATTTTTGTCAAGATAATAGTTTGCTAATTTTGTACGATACGCCTCTGTCCCTTCAGATTGACTGTAGGCCAGCACTTCTAAATTGGAACTTTTCACCGCTTTTAGGGCAATTTCAGGGGTTTTGATGTCGGGTTGACCAATATTGAGATGGAAAACGTGCACCCCTTTCTTTTTGGCTTCATTGGCATAAGGCACTAGTTTGCGAATCGGTGACTCTGGCATGGATTGCCCTTTGATAGAGATTGATGGCATGCGTCATATTTTTCACAAAATTGCGAAATTTAATTGAATCCTTGACCAGTTGATTTTAGAGGCCATAAAAAAAGCGCATTTTTTTGATGCGCTTTTGTAAATCTTTAAAAATGATAGATCAATTATTTTTTATAACACTTGTTTTTTTCTTATCCATGATACCGTCACCAGCCTCTGAATCTACTACAGTTCCTTTAATTTTAAGAGCTACCGTTGAGCGCTCTGCATTGGAGGTTACTGTGATCGTTTTTCTGAATGGCGCAACACGTTTGGTGTCGTATTTTACTTCGATAACACCATTTTCTCCGGGCATGATTGGTTTTTCAGGCTTCTTTGGAATGGTGCAACCACAAGATGATTTGACGTCCGTGATGACTAAAGGGGCATTTCCAGTGTTGGTAAATTCAAAAACGCGTACACCATTCGAAGACTTTTCAATAGTGCCGTAGTCAATTGTTTCTGTTTTGAAGGTGATCTTAGCTTGGCTTTCTTGAGCTAATGAAACAAATCCAAAAGAGACTGCTAATAAGAGAGCAAAAATATTTTTCATAGGTTAAAAATTAAATAAGTAAGTAAAGGTAAAAAATTATATCAACTTTCATGCCTAACCCAATATTGTTTTCTAAGCGCGATAAGTTTTTCCAACGCTGAAATATTGTCTAATTTTGCTTTTTTTAAAACGAAGAGCACAATGGCTATTTCCTCGAAGTATGATCCGTCAGAGATTGAAAAAAAATGGTACGCCTATTGGATGGAACATGGCTATTTCTACTCGAAACCAGATGAGCGTCCGGCATTTTCCATAGTTATTCCTCCTCCCAATGTGACTGGCATTTTGCATATGGGGCATATGCTCAATAATACCATTCAAGATATTTTGATTAGACGGGCTCGTTTGCGAGGTTACAACGCCTGTTGGGTGCCCGGAACAGATCATGCGAGTATAGCTACTGAAGCAAAAGTGGTTGCCAAGTTAAAAGAGAATGGTATTGACAAAAAGGATATTTCCAGAGAAGAATTTCTTAATCACGCTTGGGATTGGACTCACGAATACGGCGGTGTCATTTTAGAACAGCTGAAGAAATTGGGCTGCTCTTGCGACTGGCAGCGCACCAAATTCACCATGGATGAGGATATGAATGCAGCAGTTATAAAAACTTTTGTGGAGTTATATCGTGAAGGAAAAATATATCGTGGTTTTCGCATGGTAAACTGGGATCCTGAAGCCCAGACCACCCTGTCGGATGAGGAAGTGATTTACGAAGAAAAACAGGATTTACTGTATTACTTAGAATATCAACTTGAGGATGGTTCGGGTTCAGTGACTATCGCCACAACACGACCAGAGACTATTCTTGGAGATACAGCTATTTGTGTAAACCCCCATGATGATCGGTATTCTACTTTGGTTGGCAAGTACGCAGTTGTGCCAGTTTGTGGCAGAAAAATTCCTATTATCGCAGACGATTATGTGGATATAGAGTTTGGTACAGGTTGTTTAAAAGTGACTCCTGCCCATGATATGAATGACAAAATGTTGGGGGAGAAGCATAATCTGGATGTAATAGATATATTAAATCCTGATGGCACTTTAAATCATCATGGTCTGCACTATGAAGGTCAGGATAGATCAGTTGCTCGCAAGGCCATAGCCACGGAATTGCAGTCTGCGGGTGTTCTCATAAAAACAGAATCCATAACTCATAAAGTAGGCACCAGCGAAAGAACAAAAGCAGTTATAGAACCAAGACTTTCAGATCAATGGTTTTTGAGGATGGATGAATTGTCACAACCTGCCATTGATGCTGTTTTGAATACCGATGAAATTAAATTTTTTCCAAAGAAATTTGAAAACACATACCGCCATTGGATGACCAATATACGCGATTGGAATATCTCCAGACAATTGTGGTGGGGTCAGCAAATTCCAGCCTACTATTACGGAGAGGGAAACAACGATTTTGTAGTTGCAGCGACAAAGGAAGAGGCTTTGGAAATGGCACAATCGGTTTCGGGACAACAGCACCTGAAAATGACAGATTTGCGCCAAGACCCAGATGTTCTCGATACTTGGTTTTCATCTTGGCTGTGGCCAATGAGTGTTTTTGATGGTATCAATAATCCTGAAAACGAAGAGTTTAAATATTATTACCCAACTAATGATTTGGTCACTGGGCCGGATATTCTATTTTTCTGGGTAGCAAGAATGATTATGGCGGGTCACAAATTCTCTGACCAAAAGCCCTTTTCAAATGTGTATTTCACTGGTCTTGTCAGGGACAAGCAACGCAGAAAAATGAGCAAATCTCTTGGAAACTCTCCTGATGCTTTGAAACTGATTGAAGATTTTGGTGCTGATGGTGTTAGAGTAGGTTTGCTTCTAAGTGCAGCGGCAGGGAACGATTTGTTGTTCGATGACGCCTTGTGCCAACAAGGAAAAGGGTTTGCTAACAAAATATGGAACGCCTTTCGCTTGGTCAAGGGCTGGGAAGTTAGCGATAAAGATACGCCGGCAGAAAACACCTTAGCTCTCGACTGGTATGCGAACAAATTTGATCTGGCCTTGGCAGAAATCAATGACCATTTTGACAAGTATCGCTTAAGTGATGCCTTAATGACCACTTACAAGCTTATATGGGATGATTTTTGCTCTTGGTTGCTCGAGGCTGTAAAGCCAGACTACGGTTCGCCTATAGATAAAAAGACTTATGACCAAGTTATAGCATTGTTTGAGCAAAATTTGAAAATATTGCATCCGTTTATGCCTTTTTTAACCGAAGAAATTTGGCAACAAAATGCAACTCGAGATTCAAATCAGGCACTTATTGTTTCCGATTGGCCAGCGAGTAAGGATTATGATCAGGCTTTAATTACAGATTTTGAATCTGTCAAGGAAGTGATAAGCCAATTGCGTTCGCTCAGAAAGTCACAGCAAATCGCCTTCAAGGATCAATTGGAAGTTTTGGTTTATGGAACAATGGATTGGAATCCGAATCTTATAGGACTCATTAAGAAATTGACTAATTTATCTGATATGCGTAAGGTCGATGAAAAACAAGATGGAGCTCTGTCGTTTAGAATCGGAAGTACTGAATATTTTGTACCAATAGTTGGGCCTGTTGATACCGAAGGAGAATTGATTCAGTTGACGGAAGAATTGAAATACACTCAGGGATTTTTGAAGTCTGTTCAAGGTAAATTGAAAAACGAAAGATTTGTATCAAATGCTCCTGAATCAGTGGTCGCCATTGAGAAACAAAAGGAATCCGATGCTATGGATAAAATTCAAATGCTTCAAAATAGAATTGCCTCCTTAGGCGCATAGCGTATTTTATTCCTCCTTGTTGAAGTACGAATGGACTAATTCGATATAATTTTGCTTAGCCACATCTGTGTTCACTTCTCTGGCTTGGAATAAGGCGTTAGTTTTGAACGCATTGATGAGGTTATTCTTACTACTGGGTCTGCTTTCGTCATTGGTTGCGCGTTTATAAAACGCGTAAAGTCTGAGCAAAAAATCTGCTGGAAATGGCTGAGTATGGTTGTTGACCTTTTCTACCGCTTCTAAAAACACCTTGTCTAAATCATTCTTCGGGTTCATGGTATTCTGCTATGACTGTTTTGGCACCAACAACTTTTTGATTAGGCTTAACCGTAATGACTGCATCTAGAGGCAAAAAAACATCTACTCTAGATCCGAATTTGATAAAACCACTGTCACTGCCTTGTTGGCCTATGTCACCTACTTTGGCATAGTTTACAATACGTCTGGCTAACGCTCCGGCGATTTGTCGGAACAAAACAGCTCCAAACTTAGGCGATTTCACCACCACGGTGGTGCGCTCGTTTAGCGTACTTGATTTTGGGTGCCATGCGACCAAATATTTCCCGGGATGGTATTTGCTGTAAACCACCTCTCCACTGACTGGATATCGGGTTACATGAACATTCAGTGGCGACATAAAAATACTAATTTGCTTTCTTTTTGCGCGAAAAAATTCATCTTCAAAAACGGTTTCAATGACAACTACTTTGCCGTCAACAGGTGCAAAAACTTTTTTGACATCCCAAGTAATCTCTCTTTTTGGATTCCGGAAAAATTGCAGAATGAGAATTAAAAAGGCAATGACACCCAACTGGGTGAACAATTTAATAAGGTCGTCAACGACATAATAATCCAATGCTATTATGGATGCAATTGCAATAACCATTGCAATTGTGATAATCTTGTAACCTTCTTTATGAAACATCGTTAACAATTTTAAAAATGATAACCGCCCATGGCGCGGCAAATATAACACCATCTAGTCGATCATATACGCCTCCATGTCCAGGTAAAATTTTTCCGCTATCTTTCACGCCACTCGATCTTTTGTACTTCGATTCTATCAGATCTCCTACAGCGGCTATTACCGCTATTAAAGTACTGAAAATAATCGATTGAAAACTATTGAACACGGGTAAATAGGAACTTGCAATCCATCCGAAAATACCGGCCAAAATAACTCCCCCAGCGAATCCTGAAATGGTTTTGTTTGGAGAAACTGAAGGCATTAATTTTTTACCTCGAATCAGATTTCCAACGGCATAGGCACCGCTATCACATAGCCAGATTACAATAAAAAAATAAAGAAGTAAATCAGCATCAAATATACCTTGAATCACCGCTAAACACAATAAACTTAATAGGCCATGACCTATGTAAAAAAAACCTTGAGTGTTAGGATGGGTAAAATCTTTCCCTTGAAAAAACTTGAGAAGCAAAAACAATTGAGAAAGAATGGCAGCGCTACTAACGACTAACAAAAGGATTGGAGATGCACTGCTGTCTCTTAAATAGTATAAAAAAACTAAAATCAGTAAGGCAAAAACAAAGTATAACAGAGGCGCGTAAAACTTGATTTTAGTGATTATGGTGTACTCATAAATCAATATTACACCTAAAACAGCCACAAGAGCGGCAAACGAATAATCAAATTGTATGGATCCAAATACCAATAGTACATACAATAATCCATAAACTACTCTTTGTACCAATTGCTGCATGGCGTATTAGTTATTCCTCTTCCGTGTTATCCTTTTGGGTTTGGTCGATAGGAGATTCTACTTCGAAAGGTCTTTTGCCAAAAATAGTTTCTAAATTGTCCTTGAAAATAACCTCTTTCTCCAAAAGCTCTTCGGCTAGAAGAATCAATTTTTCTTTATTTTCCTCTAGTATGTTGATGGCTCTTTGATATTGAGCCTCTATTATATTCGAAATTTCTTTGTCAATGAGTTCTGCAGTTTGCTCACTGTAAGGTTTGGTAAATCCATACTCTGTCTGCCCCGATGAGTCGTAAAATGTCAGATTGCCGACTTTATCATTCAAACCATAAACGGTTACCATGGCGCGAGCCTGTTTAGTTACTTTTTCCAGATCGCTTAAAGCGCCCGTGGAAATTTCATTAAATATTACCTTTTCAGCTGCCCTTCCTCCGAGTGTAGCGCACATCTCATCTAGCATTTGATTTGGTCTGACAATTAACCTTTCTTCAGGCAGATACCAAGCTGCACCAAGTGAGCGTCCTCGTGGGACTATTGTGACTTTCACCAGTGGTGCTGCATACTCCAGCATCCAACTGACTACAGCATGGCCTGCTTCGTGATAAGCAACAGCCTTTTTCTCTGAGGCGGTCACAATTTTATTTTTCTTTTCTAGACCACCAACAATTCTATCAACAGCATCTAAAAAATCTTGTTTTCCAACTTTTTTATGTCCTTTTCTTGCGGCCACTAAGGCGGCTTCGTTACAAACGTTGGCGATGTCAGCTCCCGAAAAACCAGGGGTTTGCTTCGATAGAAAGTCTACATCCAACTCTTTGTCTATTTTGAGCGGTCTCAAGTGAACCTCGAAAATTTCTTTACGCTCTC